>ERZ773148.381-NODE-381-length-38218-cov-8.054870_pt1 | contig 38218 bp, 38 predicted proteins | sample MGYA00580846_ERZ773148 | MGnify/ENA primary metagenome ERZ773148 (study PRJEB29015, sample SAMEA2737879) | human gut metagenome | biome: human gut; feature: human-associated habitat; material: faeces | place: China | collected 2012 ... | reverse complement strand
TGTCAGCAGCCCCCGTTTCGTGGTCTGCGTGTAGTTCCTTGTAAACTGACCTAAGAAGTGAAACAAACAACCCTTATTTACATGATAAGGGCTTTTTCAGGATTTTGCAAGTGTATTTTTTGTGAAAATGGAGGAAAAGCAAATGAATGTAATGGGTATTATTTATTTTTTCGGAATTTTTCCGATGGTTATGATTGGCTTGTGCGTTGCTTTACATATTGCAGAGCGACACGAGGAAGGAGAAGACCATGTGTAAGAAGAAACTTTATGCAGCATATGGCAGCAACATGAATTTAAGCCAGATGGCACATCGATGTCCTTTTGCGAAAAAGGTGGGAATCGGCATCATAGAAAACTATGAATTGGTTTTCGCCAGAAATGGATATGCAGATATAACACCGAAAAAAGACAGCATCGTTCCTGTTGTCGTATGGGAGCTGACTGATGACTGTGAAGCGCGATTGGATATATACGAAGGCTATCCGAGATTTTATGAAAAGAAAAGTCTTTCTGTATGGATGGAAGGAAAGAACCTTTCAATGATGGTATATTGCATGACATATCCATATAACCAAATCCGGTGCGCACCGCCACGGCATTATTTTGAAACGATTAAAGAAGGTATTGCAGAAAACAGCTTGTCAGAAGTTATGAAAACCTATTTAAACTCATAAAAATATAGAAAAACGAAAGGAGACAGGGAAGATGCAGATGCAGGTAGTCAATGTGTTCGTCAATAACGACCCAAAACAGCGGGCAGATGCGCTTAATGAGAAACTTAAAGAAATCATTAAGCGTGGAGAAATTCAAAAGAAAGAAAAAACAGCAAAGGCAGGTAATTAAAGATGGAGCGGGCCGTCGGATATGTCAGGCTTAGCAAAGAAGATTTTAACAAAGGAGTCCTTGATGAATCCGAATCAATCATCAATCAGCGCAAATTCATTTCCGATTATGCTGCAGAGCAGGGATGGGAACTGAAGAAAATATATGCTGACGAGGATATTTCCGGCAGCGATCGCGACAGACCGGAATTTAATCAGATGATTTTGGATGCCTATGCCGGCAAGTTTGACATCATCGTAGTAAAGAAGCAATCCCGATTCGCCCGAGATTTAGAACTGGTAGAGCGATACATTTTAAATGGATTTGCTGAAATAGGAGTCAGGTTTGTCAGTATTTTGGACAATATCGACACAGCAGCGTTTTCATCAGGGATGCGAAAGACATCACAGCTCAACGGATTAATCGACCAATGGTATCTTGAAGATCTCAGTGAAAACATTAAAGCATCATTTTTAGCAAAGGCTAAGCGCGGAGAATCAATTGCAAGTTTTCCGCGCTTTGGTTATAAGAAAGACCCGGATAAGAAAGGGCATCTGATTCCTGATCCGGTGGCGGCCAAAATTGTAGTACAAATCTTCAAATGGTATGCTTCAGGATATGGCGAGGCGAAGATTGCTAATTTACTAAATGAACGGAAGATACCGTCTCCTTATGCATATAAGAAGCAAAACAATTCTAATGTAAATCTGTCGAAAGAAAGCAGTCAATCGTTTTATTGGAGACCGGGAACCATTGCTCAGATGCTTGTAGATGAAATCTATATAGGATCGGTTGTATCAGGACGATTCAAAAAGGCATCCTACAAGTCAAAGAAACTGTTGCGCCGTCCTCCGGAGGAATGGATTGTAATTCCAAACTGCCATGAGCCAATTATCGATAAAGAACTGTGGGATAGAGTGCAGGCAATCAAAGCAAGCAAAAGCCACAAAAGAAGCTGTGCAGATGGAAAACGCAGCCCACTTGCAGGGAAAGTAATTTGTGGGAAGTGCGGTGGCAAAATGACGCGCAGCGGCAACAAAAATGTGAATGTATACTTTCGCTGCGCGCAAAGAGGAATTTCTGCGGATTTGTGTGACGGCAGCTACATAAACGAGAAGAAGCTGCAGGAGGCACTTCTGCAGCAGCTCAACGAACTGATACAAAAATATGTGAATAATGAGTATCAATTAGATAACATAAATGATGAAGGAAAAACCTTTGACGAAATTCAGAATGAACATTTGAAAGAGCTGGAAACCGAACATCTTAAACTGGACAAAAAGCGAAAAATGCTTTATGATGACAGATTAGAGGGAATCATTACTGCTGCAGAATACAAGGAGTACAAAGATTCCATCGATGAAAAGATGAAAGAAATTTCTTCAAAGGTGATGGAACTTCAGGAAATGCGCTTAAACAAACAAAAAAGCTATGACAGCTTTGCGAAAAAGCAGGAAATCCTCTCGGAATATTGCAATGCAACAGCGATTACAGCCGATATTGCGGACTTGTTCATTGATAAAATTTACATCTATGACGAAGGAGCCCGACAAAAGCGAATTGAAGTAAAATGGAAATTCTAAATGTCGCTTTGTTTATCTTCTCACATGTTACGCATTACAAAGATAAAAAACAAGAACCAAACGAGGCCTTGAAATTTCAAGGTTTTTTTAATGTAAAAAAATGAAAAGGGAGTGTCCCAAATTGGGACACAGAAGGGAGAAAAAATGAAGAAAGTAATAGCGATTTGCAACCAAAAAGGAGGCGTTGGAAAAACAACAACAGCAATCGCCCTAGCGGTAGCCCTTGCTCAGCGGGGAAATAAGGTACTGGCTGTCGATTGTGATGACGGAAATTCCAGCATGACGAAAAACTTAGGCTACAAACCGGAAGATTTAAAAGCGACGCTTACAGATCTTTTAATGTTTCAATTTTTAAATCGCGACATTCAGCCTATTCTTGATGAAACAATTTTGAACCATGCGGAGGGAATCGATTTAATTCCGGCAGATAACCAACTTGCAGGAATGACCAATACATTATCTGCTTCCGGAGCAGAAGAGAAGAATCAAGTTTTAAAGAATGTTCTGGATAAAGTAAAAGCAAGCTATGATTATATTATTTTGGATACTGCACCGACTTTGAATGTGTTGTTTCTAAATGCGTTAGCTGCCACGGATGAAGTTATAATTGTCACCCAATCGCAAAAAGCTGCAGAAGATGCAATCGGAGAGTTGATTCAAACCGTGATTAAGGTAAAGCAGCGTATCAATCCAGGCATCATAATTAAAGGACTGTTGGTTACTATGCTTGATAATCGGACAAAGTACGAGAAGTACAGATCTGAAGCAATTAATGAAACCTACTCGGATTTAGGCATGAAAGTTTTTGCAAATAAAATTCCAAGAGGAATTTCTGCAGTCAAGTGTGTAGAGGCGCAGCAATCTGTACTAAAGTATGATCCAAAAGGCAGTGTTGCAACAGCATATGCTGCGTTTGTTGAGGAATTACTTTAATGTGTCCCAACTTGGGACATGAAATAAAAATAATGTGTCCCAAATTGGGACACGAGAAAGGAAATCAAATATAACATGGCTGATTTAAAAGAAAATCTGATGACAGGGCTATTTGGGGAAGAGCCATATAGAGCACAGAGCACATCTTCAAACGAACCGGACATAGAAATCGACATTGATCAACTTTTGGATTTTCACAGTGAAATCGTTCCGGGGAAAAAACATCCTTGGAGTCGCCTTTCTGAAGAAAAAGCAAAAGAATTACGCGAAAGTATTGCAGTGCATGGCCTTTTGCAACCAATTATCATTCGAGAGGATGAGCGCGAAGGTTTTTATGAAATCTTAGGAGGACATAACAGGCGGGATGCTTTAAAAGCAAATGGTGTGAAAAAGCTGTCTGTAAATCGCGGAGAAATTAGGATAGTAAAAAAGGATACTTACGACTCCGGGGATATTATGCTGGATTCTAATATTCAGCGGGACGAAGTGCCGGTAATGGATCGTGCTTGGGCTTGCAGAATTAAGCTGGAGATTGTGCAGCATAGAATGAGCGTGTCCCAACTTGGGACACATAAGCGTAGCGACCAAATTGCTGCCGAAGAACTTCAGATGAGTCGAAATAATGTACAACGGTATGCGCGGCTTACATATCTAATTCCGCAGTTACAAGAGTTAGCAAATACTTCTCTGCTTCCGATTAATGTAGGTGTGGAAGCGTCTTACTTATCAGAGGTGCAACAGGACGAAATTTTTTCTGCTTGGAAAGAGGTGAGAAAGATGCCAAACATCCAGCAAATGAAACAGATACGCGAGAAAGCAAAAAATGATTTTATTGATGCAGAGATGTTGAAGGAAATGCTGGTACCTGAAAAAAGCCCAGAGCCGATAAAGAGCGCATTCAAGTCAACGCAAAAACGTTTTCAAAAGGAAGCGAAGGAGAAATCTGCGATGATTGACACACAGGTACTTGAGGAGTTACTGGCAAAAACTATACAGCAATATCTGGATACCTTATAGCGTGTCCCAAGTTGGGACAACGGTGGTAACAGAAAAAACATGTACTGCTTTCGCAGTTACTATTCTATCGACATCAGTGAAATCTATTAAAAATACAGTAGAAAAATGAAATAATCTTAGAGCGGTTACCGGTAATAGAATATATAAGTTGATATATGATTTGTAGTGGTAACATTTTGGAAGATTAGATTGGAAAGGATGGTAATGTAAAATGACCTTAGAAGGAACGAATATTAAAATTGATTATCGGAGTGAAATTGACTTGATGCAGGAAATGATAGAGTGCTATCTAAAATATAAAAATGCAGATGTCAACGAAAGTACGCAGGCAATGCTCAAGAAACTGCACGACCGGTTAGATGGCCTGTATATGTCTTGGTGAGTTCCATGTGCGGTGATGCAGCAATTTATGTATTCCTGAAGACTGTAGAAGGAATTACGAATGTGAACCGAGAGAATATGTTTGCTCTTACAAACAACGATAAATATATATGCTTTAGTCCAAATGGGTTCCGAGCGGCGTTGCGCTTCGTGATTATAAGCGAAAAATTAGAAGAAAAACTCCAAGCAAAATCGAGCAATCAGGATAAAATTATACGGGAGTTATTGCAGGTATTTAGAACCTTAGGGCTTATCATATGCAATAATGATAAAGGATTCACATCGACGCAGCGAATCAATGGCACTTTACGACGGACAATCACTGTGGATGCAGATAAGTATGAACTTTTAAAGAAATTAAAATGGAATTTGTGAGCGTGTCCCAACTTGGGACACGCGGCTTAAGGAGTAATTTTTATATGCAGGAAGATTTAAAGAAGATACTGGAACGAGCCAAAACAAAAAAGCTTTTGGATAGTGATGAGATAAGTTTGTTGATGGACATAGAATCAGCAATTCTAACATTCAATATTGATTTAAAGGTATTAAACAGCATGGATGATTTCAATTTTGCACATGACATTATCGGAATACAACGAAATATTGATCGAGAATGTTTTCCTTCAGAAAACTTCGGTTGCTTTGTTCCGCGCAGTGCAAAGAGAAAACCTGCGTCTCATGGAGACACAGAGTTTGAAAACAGTAATAATGAGATTATATACTGTTGGAAATGCAAATATAAGCGAGAAATCAAAGAAGCAATCAAGGAGAATCTTATATCCGTTTCAGACGGAATGGATATGGTGTTTTCCGGTTCAGATTGTATCTGTAAGCGCCTTGTAATTGATGTAAAATATGATGATTTTTGCAGTCGTGGTGAGCGCGTGTCCCAAGTTGGGACACAAGAAAAAATAGAAATTTAATGTATAAAACGAATATGGAGAATGCAAGGAAAGAGAAATGGATAATAAAAAAGAAATGGACTTAACACTTAGTGATGGCTTTATGAAGGACTTAGCTCAAATTTTAGAATTCTGCACAGAGCAAGATACCGATCATATAGAAATTGAGTTTGGTTTAGGTGTGGACGGAGTACAACTTTGTGCAAATATAGTTTTTTTCGTAAAAGAAAACAGTTAGTGACAATGTTAGCGTGATGGAATGGAATTTGTAAGTGTGTCCCAAGTTGGGACACAAGAGAAAGGAGATAGTTAGGATGCAAAATGAATACACAGAATATGTGCTGAAAAAGGGGCAAAGCGTGATTATCACAAGCCGCAATTATGAAGATGTTAAAAATTTACAATTTCTCCGCGGCGGAGAAATTCATAAAATAAAGGTGACAGAAGAATGACTTATGGGACACATATGCTCGGTGGAGCCGTAGTTGGAGCTATTGTTTTAAGCATAACAGGAGTAGAGCAAAATGTTGCACCACTAATATTAGGCAGCGCAATAATGGGCTCTTTACTTCCGGATATTGATCATACACAATCAAAGATTTCTCGCAGCAACGCAGGAACATCCATCTTGTCAAGCTTTGTAGGCTTACTTACAAAGCATCGCGGAATTATCCATACACCTCTTTTCATGTTAATATTAGCAATAGCTGCAGTATCGGCCATTATAGCAATCCCACTGCAATTTAAAGCAGATGCCATTCAGATAACTTTGGGTATTTTAGCAGGATTCTTTTCCCATCTGTTACTTGATACGCTGAATCCAGGCGGGATTATGTGGCTCTACCCAATATCAAAGAAACATTTTCACATTGCCCGGATTAAGACCGGGAAACTCGGAGAAGTTCTTGTTGCTGGCTGTATGGTGCTGATACTGGCACTTTTTTTTACGCAATATTTTTAATGGAAAGGAGGAAAAGATGGCAATCAATTTTGATGAATATAAAAAAATATTGAAAAAACAAGTTCGCGACGGAACTTTGACCGAAAAAACAGCACGAAGCTACCTTTCTTGTATGGAAAAACTTTGTGAAGAGCTGAAAGAGAAAGATGGATGTAATGATATTGCACAAGCTATTAAAACCCTTGGAAACGGAAATGAACAGATTCCTAAGTATATCGCCGCTGTAAAAAAGTACGAGCGCGATGTTTTAGATGCACCGAAGTCTCTTCTTTACGGAGAACAATTGATTGAACTGCGACAAATAAAACAAAAACCCATCGGGCGGACACTTAGCCTTGAGGAAAAAACATATTTACATAAGATCAATGCGTTGCATAATCAAAGGTTAAAGTTGGCACTGCGAATCCAAGTGGCTAGTGGTTTACGCATCTTTGAGGTTGCGAATCTGCTGCCGGCAGACTTTGAGTTCCAAACAGCGGGAAAAATATCAATCACTGTAAGAGAAGGCAAAGGCGGCAAGATGCGAAAAGTAGATTGCGAGGATGCATGGCTTTCCGAAAATCTTAAGAAGTATATAGCAGCATGGGACAAGAATGAAACAGTTTTGTTTTATAAAGAAAGCTATCTGAAGAAAAAAGCCGGTGAGCTCGGAATCCTTACCCACGATCTGCGACGATTAAATGCGAAACAGCGGTACAGGGAAAAGAAAGAGGAGGGTGAGTCTCACCGGGAGGCGCGCCGCGCTGTACAAAAGCAGCTGGGACATGCACAAGCCAAGATTACCGATGCCTATATCGGTTCAGGATAAGGGGGATGAAGATGAAGAAAAATAAAGGCGATGAGCAAATGGAAATGATAGGACAATTTTTCATTTCTTTTTTCAAGGTATGTGCGTCGGGACTAAAAAAAACAATTAGAACCGTTCCGCTTTTAATACTTTTGATAGTTGTAATTGCAGTCACAATAACTGTGATGCTCAATCAGGATAAGCTGATTTCAATATGGAATTTAGAAAAAACATTTAATGTACCGAAGCTGATTTTAAAATTTGTGTGGCTTGTTCCGATTCTTACGCTTTATATTATCGGAAGCACGCAATCGGAAGATGGCGGTAAGTATCAAGCAGCATTCGAAAGCATTAAATTTGCCAATCGCGCAGGACAATATCCGGAATTGGTTGGAACACGAATCGACGGAAAAAAACAAATACTTTCGTTTAGTGGTAAAGGAATTTCGGTAAGTGAGTGGAGAAACCGATGGACAGATCTGGAATCAGCATTGGACTGCAATATTCTTAGAATTTCCATTGATCCGAAAACCAAAACGGTGGTGCATTTGGAAACGGTTCCATCTACATACTCTATAGCGACCAATATTCCGTGGAATCCTAAATATGTAAGTGAAAAGGATTTTGTATTAGTTGCCGGACAGGGACTTTTGGAACCCGTAGAATTAAATCTGGACAAATATCCACATGCACTGGTTGGCGGCGCCACCGGATCCGGAAAATCAGTCGTACTTAGAGCGCTGCTTTGGCAGTGCATCCTCAAAGGCGCACAGCCATATATGATTGACTTTAAAGGCGGTATTGAACTGTCTGCTTTTGAGGATTTCGGAGAGATGGTATACGAACGACCGCAAGCACTGGAACTGTTAAAAGAGTTGACGAAGGAAATGACGCTGCGTTTGGCACTGTTCCGTGATGAAGGTGTTAAAAATCTTACGGAGTACAATCACAAATTCCCAAACCATCCACTTGCAAGAATTGTCCTGGCTTGTGACGAAGTATCAGAAATGCTGGATAAAACCGGCCTATCCGGAGCGGATGCGAAGATTTTTAAAGAAATTGAAGCCGAAATGGCAAAGATTGCAAGACTTGGCCGTGCACCGGGAATCAATATGCTGATGGGAACGCAGCGCCCGGATGCAAATGTGATCAGCGGGCAAATCAGAAATAACCTGACGATCAAAATCGCAGGGCGTGTTACAGATGAGTATGCGTCCAAAATGATTCTGGGAAATGCAAAGGCTTCAGCACTAGGTGACATTCTGGGTAGATTTCTTTATACTGTCGGTGCAGATACCTATGAGTTTCAAGGATTCAATTTTCAGGATTCAGACATTATTCCGGGACATTATCAAAAAGGGAGCTTGCTGATTGATGGTATTGGCGATATGGAGGATGACCTAAGTATTATCCAAGAGTCCTATGAAGCTGAAATAGAGGAATGTGAGGAAGAAGATACATTATGGGGATTTGACAATATTGATTCGCTTTAGGAGGTGATTAAATGCGAGAGAAGAATAAAAAAGTCAAGAAGAGAGCAATCCCTTCCGCCAAAACGGTTTTTCCAAAAGAAGAAAAAGAAACTAAGCTTAAAAGCGCAGCTCCAAGCACGGTTCTGCGTTTTTTATTATGGGGAATTTTAATATTTCTGCTAATCCGCGGTATAGTGTCTATTTTTACTGCAGACTCAATTGATAAACAGCGGGCAAAGGTGGAAGGATTCATCACACAAACAGAGCAAGAGGAAGCAGGGAAAGCCAGAGCGATGTCGTTTACTGAAGAATTCTTACAAGAATACTTTACCTATGATGCTCAAAATGACGGGAACTACGAAAAAAAGATGCAAAGTTACCTTGCTAAAGGGCTTATATTGCACACACCGAGCGATAAAGAGATAAAACCATTACAAGTCAAGGCGGTGCAAGCATCTTATACAGTAGACGATATTATTAATGTCGAGGCTATTGCAATGGTGAAATACGCTCAAAAAACAAAAATTCTAACATTGCTGCTTCCCGTATATGTTGAAAATCGAGGATGTGTTGCTGCAGGACTGCCTCAACTGATCCCTCAAGATGTAACACCGGATATCTATGCTTACACAGCGGAACTGAGCGGAAGTATTTCTGAGTCAAAAAAAGCAGAAATAGAGGATGTTGTAGACAGCTTTCTTAAAACTTACTGCAGCGGTAACGAAAATGAATTGAGTTACTATGTTACAGAAAACTTTCCGTATAGCAAAGGATTAAACGCTGTTTTAGAATACGGAGGCCTTGAAAAAATTCGGGTTGGAACGACTAAAGATGCAGAAGAATATTTCGTCCAAGCTGATGCGATATTGAAAGACAATGTACTTCAGATTTCGCAGGTCTATTATATCAAGCTTGTACAGTCAGATAGACTGTATATTGACAATGTTTCAACAGTCTTAAATTAAAATTAGGAGGAACAAAATGACAAAATTATTTCAATCAGAAAGAACAATTAAAATTCTTACAATCTTTTTCTTATTGGTGCTGGCTTGCAGCATATTTATGATGTTTGCAACCGATGCGTTCGCAGCAGGCGGACCGGATGTAGGAAAGAACATCGGTACATGGCTTAAGGAACAGGCCTTTTGGCTGGCCGTTGGTGTTGTTGCCGTAGTTGCTATCATTTTCCTTGTGAAACGCGCATGGGTGCAGCTCGTAGCATTCATCATAATAGCAGCAATTGTACTTGCCATTATTTCTTCACCGGATCGATTACAAACATTGGGAGAGAGCTTTGTGGGACTCTTTATATAACGGGGGAATAGGCAATGGAAAATAATTCGAACGATTATACAGTCTTACGAACTTATAAAAGTATTTGGAAATATGAGAGGAAAATTTATTCACTTGAAAATATTAGACTTCTGGTGCCTGTTCGCCCATCTGAGGTTTTATTTTTCGGAGTGGGGCTTCTTATCACATACTTTTTATGTAAAACAGTGCCCCTGTTTGCTGAAATACCTTTTGTTTTCCGTTATATCATAATACCGTTTGGAATCATGAAATTCCTTACAAAGAAACGACTTGACGGTAAGATGCCACATCGTTTTTTTGTTGGGTATATATCATACCTGTTAATGCCAAAAGAAATCGCGAGGTTTAAGCCGGTAAAAAAACCAAAGTCTATATGCTTTACACCTGTGGTTTTTCGGCGAACAGAGGTTATCAATCTAACTGAGCAGGCTTTGCAGGGGAAGGGAGAGACTTATGACAAAAGAAAAAAATTTATTCGAGTTTCCGGTTAAATATTTTGAAAATAATCTGGTTTTTTCTAAAAGCCGAAGAGAGTGTTGGGCAGGGTATCAAATAGATGGATTTTCTTATGATTATTTGTCTGCTGAGAAGAAAATCAATATGCTGAATGCAACAACTCGCTTTGTGGCAAATGTGGGAGCCGAAGCAAAAATACTTATTGTACCGACGGCGCAAGCTGTCGGTATGCATTATGATCGTATTATTCAAAATTTGAACCGAAACGATCCCTTGTATAGTCTCGCGTTAGAACATGCACAAGGAACAAAACTTTACTTGGAGGAATCAACTAAAGCAGAAGGCGTAAGCAACGAATATAGGGTATTTCTTTTTACACGGCTTCCGGAGCAGAAACGAAACGGAAGTCTGTTCCAGAAAGTCATTAAATCACCGCTTCGAACATTGGAAGAATTCATGGGTGTAAATCCGACGGAGATTTATGAAAGTGAACTCAAGAATTATATGAATCTTGCTGCACAATACGAACGGGAACAATCCGGAAGATTACGCATCAGGAAACTAATGGCAGAGGATATTCAGTGGTTATTTAAGCGCATGGCAAGGCGCGGGCTTGCTGATGAAATTATTTTGCATGATGGAAAAGGAGAAAAACCTTGGAATCCGGCATTTCGTACTGAGCTGAAAAGTGGTGAGCGTGCAATCAGACCATATGAACGCGATATCTTAACACTGACTGAATCTACAATCTTTCCGGAAGAACGTTGTTTGCGTGTTCTTAACTCGGACGGACGAACTTCCTACCAAACTTTCCTGACAATGTCAGATATTCCGGACGGCATTGGCTTTCCGGGAGGTGAGTGGCTTCTGATGCTTCAGGACTTTGCAGTGCCTACAGAGGTATGTATTCACATTTCGAATATCGAATACCGAGATTCTGAACGGAAGCTGGATAACAAAAAGAGGGAGATTGATTCACAAATAGAGCATGTCGCACAAAACGACCGCGTTCCTGATGAACTTTGGGCAGCACAAGAGAATGTCGAAACACTGAAGCAGGAACTAAAGCCGGCGAACGATCCGCTATCCAAAGCAAGTATAACAATATGCGTGGCGGCAGAAAGCAAAGAAGAAATGCTTGCAGGCGCCAATTTTATCAAAGATCGGTATGAGGATGTTCATTTCGGGATTGAGCGCCCGATGAGCGATCAGTATAAGCTTTTTTTAGAGTTCATACCCGGTGCCGGGCGTTATGTAATGGATTACATCCTGCCGCTTCCGCCAAAGACGCTGGCCGGATCTATGTTTCCGGCTTCACGCCTATTAGGAGATAACGAAGGGCACTATATTGGAACAACAGGTATTTTACTTAAAAAAGTATTCTTAAACATGGCGCAAGCGTGTCAAAAGAACCGTTCGGCATCTGCAGCAGTACTTGGCACGCTTGGAGGGGGAAAGTCATTTTTATCAAATTTACTTTTAATTTTGCATTGCTTGCTTGGAGCAAAAGCATTGATTATTGACCCGAAAGGGGAACGAACACTTTGGCCGGATACCTTGCCGGGATTTGCCGGTCAAATTACAGTGACAACGCTATCAGCGGGTAAGGAGGACCAGGGCAAACTGGATCCGTTTTTACTCTATAAAGACAACCTTGATGAAGCATGTGACCTGGCGAAAGATATTTTGTGCGAACTTTATGGCATGACAAATAAAGACGAGGAATATTTAGCCATGACAGAGGCACTGCAAGCGATTAAACTTATCGAAAAACCATGTATGACAAAACTTGTAGGAATTTTGAAAAGCATCGATGATGAAGATGTCAAACCTGCAGCTGCAAGACTTGCTCGCAGAATAACAGCAACGCGCAATATTGGAATGAGCCGTTTGCTTTTCGGAGAAGGTGACGAAGAGGGGCTGAATTTTGACGCCAAAATAAATATTGTACAAATTCAGAATTTAGAATTGCCTGAGCCGGAAACCCCAAAGGATGATTACAACGAGCGTGAACAGATTTCCACGGTGCTGATGCTTCCGATTGCAACTTTCGCTAAGAGATTTGCCATGATGGATAAAAAACATTTCAAACTTGTACTCTTCGATGAGTCGTGGGCGCTCAATACAACGAAAGCAGGTACAACTTTGTTTAATTTCTTGGCTCGCATGGGCAGATCCCTAAATGCCGGTGCTCTTTTCATCGGACATAGTGTATCAGACCTGAAGGGGGATGGCGTTAAAGCTGCAATCACTTATAAGTTTTGTTTTAAAGCGAAGGTTAATGAGGAAGTCGCGCGCGTTCTTGATTTCTTAGATCTTGAACAGACACAAGAAAACATTGCGCTTGTTAAGAACCTTGAAAACGGGCATTGCCTGTTTCAAGACTTAGATGGGCATGTTGGAGAACTGGCAGTCGATCCGGTATGGGATGATTTTGTGACCGCATTTAACACTACGCCAAATGAGGGAAACGAAAATGAATAAGGGTAATCGAAAAAGAAGCATAAGCAGAGTGCTGCTTTTATCCGGATTATTTGTCCTTACAGCATTTCTATATGCTTATGCCGCAGAAAACAGCGGAACAAATATGCAATACAGTTCAAACTACTATATTGACTGTGCGAAAACATCTTTTTTTAAAAACATAGGTCCCAGCTTCTTTTCACTACTGAATAATCTTATTTTTTCTGCAATAAAAGCTTTGGGAAGCAGCATTGCATCCATTGCCGGATTTGCATTATCGACGGATTTGTTCCAGATTATAGATGAATTGATTTCACCGCTTTTTGCAGCGATACACAAATACATTTTTAATGGATTTTCCCTTACTTTGATTGTGGTTGCAGGACTCTATTTCATCGTGCTGTTGGCAAAGCAAAATATGATGGGAATTATCAGCGGTATTGTCTCCTTAATTGCGGTTATTGCTCTGGCAGGCGCTTTTTTCCTATACCCGATGGAAATTTTAACGACTGCTAATGATGTATCAGTTGAATTATCATCATCTGTACTGGATATCCCTTATAAATCTACCGGAAACGGCGGCGAATTGGATACTGCAAAAAAAGCAGAGGTCGTTGTTTGGGATACTCTTGTCCATCGGTCATGGCAGATAATCGAATTCGGAGATGTTGAAACTGCGGAAAAGTATGAAAAAACCATTCTTGAAATGCCTTGTGATACTGAGGAGCGAACAGATTATGTGCAGCAAATGTATGAAGACGAAGGACTATTCGCTCCGACCTCATCGTATCAGTTAGAGCGGATTTCCATGGGGCTGCTGATGTTACTTTTTGATCTCGTAATCTTTGTTGTTCTCATACTTTTTTGCGTTTTGATTATAGGCTACCAGTTCTTTGCAATTCTTTTGGCATTGCTAGGAACTTTTATTTTCCTGATGGCACTTTTACCGCGTTACGGATTGAAATTACTTGGAAATTGGGCGATAAAAATTTTATCGACTATGGCAGTTCGCGTTGTCCTGATTTTCTTCCTGACTATTATTTGTGTAGTCATGGGTTATGTATATGCGTTGACCGGAACTTATGGTGTGATTCCGGTACTGTTCCTTATGGTATCAATCGTCGTAATCATTGTACTGAAAAGAAAGGAATTATTGGGGCTGTTCAGCGGGTTTGACCAGCCAACAGGATTCGTGAATAAAATGTTGAATGCGGACGGTAATATCATCCGCCATGGCGTGAACCAATATCAAAATATTCGTAGTGCAAGGCAGCGAAAAGAAATGAGAGAAAAGAGAGAGAAACGGGAGGAAGTTCGAGATGCAATCAATATCGAAACCTTGGAAAACCTCTCCATGAGAAATGAAATATTGCGTAATAAACTTGCAACACAGGAGAATCCTGAAGACAGAAAGATGAGCGAAGAAGAGCTGCGTCAGTATCGTCAAAATACGGATGAAAGGCGAGCTGAGGAAAACAATAGGAAAGCGAAAGGAGAAGCACCTGCTTCAGCAAAAGAAGTGCAAATTCAAAGAGGTGCAGCTACATCTGCAGGTTCCTATACTCGACAACAGCGGGAAAAAGGAATTGAGCTTCTGCGGCAGTCCTATGAGCAATCAAAAGCAGCTTCTGAAGCAGAAGCGCAGCGCACCAATCAACCGGTACAATATACGGCGTTTGTGCAGCGAACCGATCACCTGCGTGCAATGAATCCAAATGCAGAATTTGATTCCAGAGATGTTGAAAAAGCAGCACGGATTGTTCACAATACAGAAGCAAACGGCGGCAGCATCAGTGCTCTGCGTGTCGGAACGGAAGCTTCCGCAAAGGAAGAAACACCGAAAAAGAGAACTCTTGTGTCAAACGTACCACATACCGCTTCTGAAAACTCGTCATTTTCAGCACCTCGCAGTGCAGAAGAAGGCGGCGAAGAATCCCTTAGGCGGACTTCAAGTAAAAGTCTGAAGGGAATCGCTTACTTTCAGGCAAACTATGGCGACGAAAAGGGGGAGCGCTTTTATAACACCATGCGTGAAAAGTATGGTGCGGCAGCAAGCGAATTTACTTCAGATGAAAAGCTGTCCCCTGCAAATGTAAGGCGTAAACTTGAACTTGAGTCAAAGCAAAAGAAAAAAGAGGAAAAATGAAACGAAAAATTCTTATAATCAGCGGTATTTGCGCTGCAGTATGGATCCTGATTATTTCGATGGTTGTTCTTCTGCTGGCGGCGGTAGCATCTTCTGTCTCCGAAGAATTTGTCACAGATTATCAACGGGCTGCGGAACTGATAAATGGTTCATGGCAGGCAATTTTAGCTTTTGATACTGTACGATATGACAATGATCTTGACGATGCAGATCCGAATTTATCCGCAATGGAATTTATGATAATCGATTACAAAAAGTACCGCTGGAAACATGGCAGCGGAACCGGCGCAAATCGAAAACCGGGTCGTTGGATACTGGTTTCCTCCGGTACTCTGAATACGGCGGAAGCGATCCGAGAATTCTTTTCACTTAATGAGGATGACGGCGTACAGGAAACAATCAAAGCAATGGAAAAATATCGACAACCCAAACCGTATTCGTTTCAAATCTCAGCAAAGTCGGTGGAAGATGTTATGGATGAATTCGATTTTGATGACGCGAAGCGAGAATGGATGGGACTGTTGATTACAGACGGAATTCTAAATGAACAATTCGGCATCGAAATTCCGGATTTCATGGAATCAGTGGGGAGCGGATACTTGCCATGGCCGCTTCCTGGCATACCGGAGAGCAATATGACATCCAGCTACGGAATGAGAGTACATCCGGTTACAGGAGTGCAGACTTTCCACTATGGAACAGATATCGGATGTGCAGAGGGAAGTCCTTGTATAGCAATTGGTGACGGAACGGTTATTGCTACCGGATCCGGAGCATTTTCAGGTAACTATGTGCAGATTCGTTTTAAATATGATGAATATACATGGACAGTGACCTATATGCATCTGAGCAGAATTAACTGCAGCAGCGGTGATCTTGTTAAGATCGGCGATGTAATCGGGCTTTCAGGTCAAACCGGACGAGTGACAGGGCCACATCTGCACATTGAAATTCTATGTAACGGAAACTATAAAAATCCGGCAGGATTGATTTCGGGACACACAAAAGAACAATAGGAGGTGAAAATGGAAGAATTAAGAACACTTTTAATTGCAGGGCATCCGGAGCTTTCTGAGAGAATCCATCGCCTTAAAGGAATTGAGATTATCGATGAGGACGATGATCCGGATGTTGTAATCGATATCTTAAACTATGAGGATGCAGACTTAATAATTGTTAATACATTAATCTCACAGGCGAAAAGCCTTAAATTGGCGATTAGAGCACGGGAAAAGCAAATTAAGGTAATTGCCTTGACCGATGATAAAAAATCGCACAGAGAAGAAATTTCGGCTTTGGTGGGCGCAGGTGTGACTGCCGTTGCCGGGATTAACAATTTGAATGAGGTACAGGAGTATATATTCAACTATCCAAACAATTTTGACTATGCACAGCTTGCCGATTCAGGAAGTAAGAATGAAAATGACATCCTCACGAATCAAAACAAGACAACGATTGCGGTCATGGGCATTATGCATCGCATAGGAACAACGACACAGGCGATTATGCTTGCAAAATATCTAATGGATTCGGGATACAGAGCAGCCTATATTGAAATGAATAAAAGCGGATATGTACGCGCACTGGCAGATTCATATGAAAGTGTGCGCGAAGAGAAAGAGAGTGGGAAAATACAATATCAAGGGATTGATATGTTCACCAGACCGGAAAATATTCGAGATATTTTGGATATGCCGTATACACATTACATATATGATTTTGGTTCGCTTTCTGATGAAATTCCAATGTCATGGATGGAAAAGAACATAAAAATAGTTGTGAGTGGCAGCAAACCACAGGAACTGGAAGCCTTCAGAGGTGTTATCAAAAAAGTATATCGTCAGGATCCGACATATATTTTTTCATTTTCGGCAGAGGATGAGAGAAACGCGATTTTATCTCAGATGGGGAAATCAGCGGGGAAAACTTATTTTTCTGATTACTGCCCGGATCCATTTGCTGCAGACACCACTGACTTCTATCATGAGATTTTGAATCTGAATCTACAGGTAAAACATTCTGCGTTGTCAAAATTAAATGAGAAAAAAGGATTTTTTCGGAGGAAAAACAAAAAGCCATGAAAACAACAACAGTAAATAGCCTTGCGCGTTATCTCAAGGAGCAGGAGAAGGAGGAGATTATGAATGAAAATAAAAAAAGGACTGATCCAGGAATATGAAGAGCTGCTGCAGGAAGAAGCAGAACAGGAGAAACTACGAGAAAAATACGATGTTCCTGATGAAAATGTTAAAATCGTTGAGAAAAAAACAACGCTGAAGTTCCTGGTTCAAACAGCGGGTATTCTGCTCCGGACAATTTTCGGAGCAGCGTTGATTGCACTTGCAGCAGCAGGATTAATTACAATTATTTATCCTGCGCCGCGCGATGAACTTCTTAAAGTTTTGCTTAATGCATGGAATCAAATCTTGGCATATCTTTAGAACTATGATGTAAATGAAAAGATGTGAAGAAAATTAAATGACTTGAAAGCAGATATTCAAGCAGAATAATAAAATTTATCAAGTATACAATAAACTAATATTGACAATTCTCATAAAATGTATTACGATGTAATACAAAAGGAGGTGTTAAAAATGTCGGTATCTGTACGCTTAAGCGAAGAAGAAACAGCACTGTTTAAGGATTATGCAGCTATCAAAGGGGTGTCTGTATCTGAAATGATCCGAAGATCCGTGTTAGAACGAATCGAAGATGAGTTCGATATTGCTATTGCTGAAGAAGCATACCGCAATTATCAGAAGAATCCGAAGACCTATTCCCATGATGAGGCTTGGAAGGAGATTTTAGGTTGAAATATCAAGTTGAATATACGGAGCAGGCTATAAAAGAACTGAAGAAGCTCGATGGATTCACAAAACGAATGATAAAAGCATGGATTGATAAAAATCTTGTCAATTGTGAGAATCCAAGACTACACGGCAAAGCCTTGTCTGCTAATAGAGCCGGTCAATGGCGCTATCGCATTGGAGACTATCGAATTCTTGCGGATATACAGGACGATAAAATTGTTGTTTTAGTTTTCGCCGTAGGGCACCGGAGCAAGATTTACGAAAAGAATTAGCAAAACGAGCGGCATTTATATGTCGCTTCTTTTATATCGGTATTCAAGAGGAGGAAGGGAAGATGAAGAAATTATTCACAACCATACTTATTACAATGCTGGCTTTCACAGCATCCACATTTGCCTACGCAGACGAAGTCACCGTTTGTCCGGAAGAATCCCCGGCAGCTGCCATTGCCGCAGCTCAGGCAGCAGTGAACATGAAAAGCATGAAGCCGGAGCTGAAAGCAGCATCGCACAGCTACAACAAAATCAAGCTGTCGTGGGATGCAGTCAGCGGCGCAGGTGGCTATGAAGTGTACCGCGCGACAAGCAAAACAGGCAAGTTTCAGGAAGTCTCTGCTATAGCAGCAGAGAAAACATCCTACATCAATACCGGGCTTACTTGCGGTCAGACCTACTGGTATAAGCTTCGCGCATATCAGCTCAAATCCGGAAAGAAAGTATACTCAAAATATTCAGATGTAAAAAGCACTTATCCAAAGCCGAGCAAGGCGAAAAATGTTAAAGTGAAATTCACAGTAGGGGGAGTGAGTACCTTTGATTTGGATTGGGATAAAGTGAGCGGTGCATCGGGCTATCAGCTGCAGTTTAAGGCAGGCAATGGAAAATGGAGCACCTATGAACGCGAATATAATGACTTTATGAAACAATGGGAAAATACATATCCGGATGAATATAAGGGAAGTAAGTATCTTTATAATGTGAAGTATATCAAGTACGGAACAAAGGCATACTGGGCACTGAACTACAGCGAAGACAGTTACAGCTTCCGCGTCAGAGCATATAAGACAGTAAACGGAAAGAAAGTCTTTGGACTGTACTCCGAGCCGACCACCATCAAGCCTGTTTGGAAATCCGGAAAAGAACTTCAGGATTTTGTCCACACATGGGTAGACGAAAACTATCCGAGTTATGACAGAGCAGAAGCTGAAGAGTATGCAACACACGCGACCCCGGAAAATGGGACGAGCTGGGGAACAGACTGGACTTGGTGCTTAATCAGCAAGTACACATCAAAAGAATATATGCTTGAAAAATTCTGCGAGGGTAAACTGAAAACATATTTTGAAAGCACATGGGGACTTGCAGAAGAGACAAGAGGGATTCTGTATACGCGTGACCTTGGTGATGGCAATTATCGGGTATGGTGGCTTGGTTAAAGCACTTGCAGAAATGAAAAAAATAGAATAAACTATAAGATAGAATAAGGATTATCCGCTGGGCGGTTTCGTCACTTTCCGAAAGGAGGTGACGCCTATGACATACATAACAGTAAGTGATTTACTCACCTATTCACTTGTATTGATAGGACTTGCGTCACTGATCGTTTCGATTAAACGCAAGTAAAGGAAAAACCGCCAAACAATGCGTTTGACGGTTTTCGTTAAAACTTTCGACGGAACCGCCGTGCAAAAAGCGGTAATCCTTTTTCTATATATTACACCACAATTTAAAAAATGTCAAACAGCAGCAGAGCATTTCTGCTGTTTTTTTGTACAGAAAAAGGGAGGAAGAAAGATGGGAAAGGCTCGCGAACCAACGAAAAGAAATCGAAACTCAGAAAACTTACAGAAAGGAACAGGAGAAGCATGATAAAAAGGAAAAAATCAAAGAAAGCTCTGACGCTAATCTTGGCATTTCTGATTGCATTTACCTACATGCCATTTGGCATAGGCGCGGAGCAGGCGGATGCAACAAGCGGCGTTACCGGAAGCTTTAAGGAAGGAAGAGTGCTGGAGTCTGCAGACGGCAGCACATTTAAATACACCGGAAATGATGCCGGATGGATGCAGATCTATTTCGTTTCGTATGAGGGACGAAGCGGCGGAAGCTTCAAGGTAGGTCCCGCAAAGGAAGTCAGCCCCATTCGCGCCTATCGTGTCAACGGAGATGTTGCCTACTGCCTCGAGCATGGCGTTATGGCGGACGAAACAGTAAAGCTTACCGGAAGCGAAAAGGAAAAATCATACATGGAACGAATCTACGAAGACCAAAATTTAGGATATATCCTAAGAAATATGAGCCTCTGCCTGTTGTACGGAAGACAAAGCGGCCGCTCCATTGGAATGCTGGAAAATACGCTTGGCTTTAAGGACAGCGACTACTACGGAAGAACTGCAAAAAACTACAGTTTAGACGACTGGGAAGTTGCAACAAGGCAGTTAATTCATGAAGCGCAGCAGCGTTTTCGTGATGATAAGTTTACTAAACTGTCCGCAAACGGGCTATATTTTGAAGACTATTGGTACAAGGGCGTGAGCAATCCAGGAAACGGAAACGGCAAGAAGATTTCCCAAAGCCATTACCGTAAGCCGCTGGAAGGTACCGGAGCAGTTGACATCTACGACTACATGGCACGGCTGATTAAAGACCATCTGCAGCTATCCATGAAAATGGGTAGTTACGATTATAAAAAGCCAAAAGAATTAAAGCTTACACAAGGCGATGATGGCAAGTGGTACTCCAAAAAAATTCCGCTTACAAAGAAAGAAGCCATCGCTGTTAAGATGGTAAAGGATAACGGCGATGAATACAAGAATTATCACATCAAACTTACACCGGAAGGCGGGAAATTTTACTATCAGTACATTATGGATTCCGAACCAAACTGGGATAAAACCTATACGGTAAAGAAAAAGATTGACTACTTCAAGCAGGTTCCGGATGATATGCTCATTTGGGAGTGCAAAGACGGAAAGGGCGGCCATGTGCAGGCTCTTGCGACGGGCTCGTGCGACCCGATTTCGCGTTATGTCAAGTTTACAAAGACCCCGCCGCCGGTGCCAAGTGAGCCGCCGGAGCCGGAATACTTCCCGCAAATCCAAATTAACGTGGAAAAGGAAGATTTGAACCCCGGCTGGGACGGCAATACGCATACCGGAATGGGCGATGCCAGTCTTGCTGCAACCTATGTCCTTTTAAGAGATGGCGTTGAAGTTGACCGCATTACTTTAGATGAATATGGAAACCGTCAGACCTTATCTGATACACCGTGGCCGGACGCGCTGGCATTAACCAAAACCGGAAGCGGCTCGACTGCGGTTCACATGGTAGGAAATCCACCGTCTGACCACTGCGGAACAGACGGACCGACAAGATATGACTGGGATGGCGAGGTAACCTACGAAGTAAAGGAAATTCGACCGGACGGCCGTTTCATTGAGCCGGACAGCGGCGAGCGCAGCATGACGGTGTCATACAATGCGTTTACGCGTGACACAAGGAGCTATGCGTGTCAGACGCCAAACTGGACGGAGATTGTCTATACAGTGAAGACCACGCAGACGGACGGCATCACATTCAGCGACCAAAACGGAACAATTGATTTTGTGGAAGACCCGATTTATGCGGATGCGGACACCTTTATCAACGACTGCTATAGAGGAAAACTGACGCTGTCAAAATCGCTTGAGAATTCCGATGTTTTCTCGGAGCGAAAATCCGGAACCGTCGGAGGCGAAAAGGATTCGACGAAGTCTCGCTGGAAGATGCGGCTTAATTCCGGAGGCTGGGAAAACCACCCGTACATACGCTTCGTACGGGAAGCTGACCTGGCGGACGGTACATCCGTTTACAGAGTGGTAAGAGACACAAGCGGGGAGAACAACGAAACTACCGATATGGAAATCGGAACGAACGGAGATTTATATATCTATGACATTCCGTACGGGGAATATACGCTGACGGAAGTTTCTACAGACGATGAATCCTTTGTGAAGGAAAGCTGCCAGGTCAACATTCAGGAGCACAATAAGCCCTATACGGTGACAGATAAGAACGATGACAGATATGACTACAATGTACGCGACAAGAAAAAGACGAATGTTATCAAGGTTATCAAGACAAATGCAGAGACGGGAAAACAGGTAACGGCAGCCGGAACAAAATTCTATCTGCGCTACATGGGCGACCCATTGCTTGCAGACCCTACAAAAGCTAAAAACTACGGACGGCTGCTTCCAAACGCCGAAGACATCACCAAAAAGGGCCCGTATACATGGGAAGCGGACGAAAACGGCGAAATTGCCATTCCGTATGAACTGGAGTGGGGAATCTACCGCCTTGAAGAGTGGCTGCTTCCGGATGGGTATTTTGTTGGCGAATACGGCGGAGGCGATACCGCAGGAAACCATGACTATGGCACGATTGAGGAGGGACAGCAGAAAGCCCTTGCCGGACACGGCTATAGTGATGTTGTGGGAATCTTTGACGATACCGGAAATCCGGTAAAATATAAAGAGAAAGACAGCTATAAGCTAAATGAAGTCTTTAACTTCTATACCTTTAAGGTGGAAAAGCAGGACGATCATGCGGACGGTAATTTTGCCCATAAGGTAACGGCAGATAAAGACATCAGCAAGGCAGATGAGCAGTACGATTCTGCAGATTATCCGTACACCGGCTACTACAAAGCCGTTGCCATGCCAAACAACATGGTGAAGGGAAAAATTGAAATTGCAAAGCTCGGACAAATCCTTTCCGGCTTTAAAAAGGAAACGAAGCTCGGAAAGACCGTCTATACACCGATGTTTACCGGAACCTCAAAACTTGCAGGCGCAATCTTTGGGATTTTTGCAGCCGAGGACATTCTCTTAAATGACGGAAATGATGGGCCGAAAATTTATGATACCCGGACAAACGAAGAGATTGTGATTCCGATGACGAAATCAACACATGAAAAGAATCCGCCGGAAGTTGTGCAGTTATCCAAATTCTTTAAAGGCACGGCTTCCGTTTATGAAACAGGAGAACAGAAAGTGAACTCCGGCGGCAAGCTTTGGTACCTCAAAGACCGCAGCGCAAAGGAAGACGGACATTACACAAGGATATACATTTCGCCGGAACAGAAAGATACGACCTATGCGTATACCTTTGAAAAAATCGAGGATGGGCTGAAAAAGGTTTATGAGGTACTGGTCAGCATGAACTATCAGGCAGGCGGCCGAAACATCACCGACATCCAGGTTACGAAAACAACTACGGCGGTGGATGGCTATGTAATCGATTTTCCGACCACCCTTCCGACTGCGACTGCAGGAGAGGAAGTCCTTGACCCAATCGAAAACTACCTCAAGAAAACGGATGAGACGGACACAAAGGAAAGAAGCAGCTTCACGGTCAGTGATAAGACCTATACTTTTGAAACACTCGGTGAAGAAGATACCGATAAGGACGGAAATCCGGTAGACCTGTCAGACATCGGCGTAAGCCTTTATCTTGCAAAGGACTATCTGCCATATAAACTTCGTGCAGCTGACATTGTAAAGGAAGAGCGCGTAATTACACCGGCGCAGGATGCCGATGGAGACGGCGTGTTTGAAGTGCCGGAGGTGAAAGAAAGCAAGACGGTATATGAATGGACGCACGGCGGCGAGCTTGTGAATAAAACAGTTGGTGCTGTAGCAGTCTTAAAGACCGGAGAGGAAGAGTACAAGCTGGATACGATAGGCTACTATGAGAATGCGCAGTATCAGGAGGCGCGCGCGTTTGTTTCCTGCTCTGCTGACGGAACACCGGATGCAGGCTATACGCTTCCGGAAGGCTACAGCCTCTTCCCGTTCACCAAAGATGCGGAAAATGACCCGCACTACATTCTTGCAAGCATGGCAGACCCGGAAAATGCAGGGAATATGCTTTACCGCGTGCTTCTTTCCGATGGCATAACATGGCAGGACTGCGATGCGAACGGAAATTTCAAGAAAAGCGTCGTGCAAAGCTATACTGCAAGATATCTGCAGGCAGCGGGCGATGCGGATGGATTCTCCTTTAGCTGGGACGGGTTTGAAATTCAGTCTTCCGTAAATACGGAAGAAGATACCGCCACAACAATCATTACCAAGCAGGACGGCAGGATCACGCCGGCCATATCGCTTGGCGCAGGCTATACCGAGGAAACAAGCGGACAAAAGAGCATCTTTACCGCAAGTAAGATTTCTTCACCGATTTACTTTTTATCAAGAGACGGTATCCGCACGGAGATGTATTATGCAGGCGGCGTAATGAAAACGACGATTACTCTTCCGCAAAGTGCCGTGGAAAAGAATTTTCAGCATATTGTACCAACCTTGAATTTTAAGGAAAACGGAAAGGATAACATCCTTGACTGGTATAAGGCGCTTTCTCCGGATAACCCAATCGCTGAAGGAAGTCCGATTCCGGGTGTAAGCTGGAGGGCAGAACGCATCGAATCCGGCAAGACCGGAGAGGCGGAAAGCTACCGGATTGAGATCTTATCCGATCAAACAAAAGATAATCCGATGGAAATCCTCTTTGCCGATGGCTATCAGATGAGCCTATATGCGGAAACGGCAGAATCCGGAAATGGCGTGGGAATTATTGAACTTGATGGAATCTATAAGACAAACCGTGCGCCAAAATCAACACTTGTCGATACCATCACCACAGATGCGGACGGAAAAGCGGTATCAAAGCTTCTTCCGCTCGGAAAATATATCGTGATGGAGCTTGACGCAGGTGCAGGCTATACCACAAGCACGAAAGCCTACGAAGTCGAGCTGAAATATGAGAACCAATTTGTTCCGCTGGTGTGGGAGAAGCTGGAGCTTTTAAACGAAAAGACTTCGGTGGAAATCGATTTGGAAAAAGGATTTGAAACCGCATATCAGTCGAAAACCTACACAAAAGGCGGCGGCGCAGTCTTCGGACTTTACGCAGGAGAGGACTTTTCCGCAGCCGAAACAAAGGAAGGCTATATCAGGACCGTCAAAGCAGGAACGCTGCTTGACATCCTGACGCCGGACGAAAACGGAAAGGCACTTTCCGGCATAAAACTTCCTGACGGCAGTTACTATGTCAAGGAAATCAGCACAAGAAGTGACTACAAAGTAAACGAAATGCCGTTTTACTTTGCAGCCGGAGAAGAAAAGGAAGATGTATCGCTCCCATGCAAATTTGAATACACCGATGACGGCATCAGCGGGGAAATTGTGCAGGAGAGCTTCGGCATCGCAAATGTTTATCTTCGTGTGCAGAAACGCTATCCAATGCCAAACATAACCATTAACGGAAACGAATATGCCCTCTCAGAAAGCATGGCAGAAGGCGGTGTAAAAATAGAAGCAAAGAAAGATTATACGGATATCATCCTGACTGCTGAAAACGGAAAGGAACAAAAAGTTACGCTTCCAAACGGAAAGAGCCTTGCCTTAAATGTAAACGCAAACACCTACCGTTATAAGCTTTCAGGCGGAGCTCTGTTTAACGGTAGTTTCGCGGCGGATGAAATTACAGAAACCTATCTTCCGAAAGCCGTATACACAGGCTATACCGCAATCTATGAAAGCCCGGACTTTCTTCCGGCAGAAGGCGAAAACTTAACCGTTAAAACCGATGCTGTCAATCTCAAAACGCCGAAAGAAGCAAATACCATCAAGGCAGAAATCATACGCAGCCCTAAGACCGATACCGTATCGGAAGAAAGATGGGTGGATGAAAACGACCACAGCCTTGGAATGACAACCGTGATTGTAACAAAAGGGAAAGTGGAAAACGGAAAGCAGCTTTATACGCATAGTGCAAGCCTCACCTACACAGATGAAGCAGGAAACACACAGATTCCGGCTGTGATTACCCGTATCCGCAAAAATCAAACGACCAAAGAGACGGTAGCAGATCCGGCAGCACCGATTCTCATGCAGGAAGGAGATAGGATAAGATTTCAGTCCGCAGAAAAATCCGTGGCAGTATCATTAAGCATCGCCGGCATCCTGAAGCTTCAGGAAAGCGGAACGCTTCATGCTGCCTTAGAGGAAAACGAAAAGCCGAAAGCGACCTATAACGGACAGGAAGATACGAATGTGAAGTTTGTAAAATCCGTAACCCTTGCGAGACAGGACCATAAGGCAAAGACCATTCAGATTAAGCTGAACACAAAAGATAATCGGAATGCAGAGCTGATTGAAAACGAAAAGCTTCCGGGAAGAGATCCGGAAAGACCGAGCAGCTTAAACCCGGCAATTCGCACCATCGCAAAGGACAGCAAGACAAACGACCACATTGCACTCGCAGGAAAGGATATAACCATTATTGATACGGTTTACTTCTATAACCTGACTGCCGGGCAGGAATACAAGCTTTGCGGAAAGATTATGGATAAGGAAACCGGAAAGCCGGTAGTGATTCACGGAAAGGAAGTAACCGCTGAGGCGACCTTTAAGCCGGCCGTATCCACCGGAACGAAGGATATTTTCTTCACTTTCGATGCTCGAACCTTAAAAGGAAAAGATGTGGTAGTTTTTGAAACATTGTATAAAGTCGTTACGGATAAAGATGGCAAAGTAACCGAAGAAAAGGTTACAATCCACGAGGACATTACCGATGAGAGGCAGACGGTAAAATTCCCTGAGATCCACACAACGGCAACCGGAGAAAACGGCGAAAAGACCATCGAAGCAAAAGGAATCGTAAACATCATCGATACGGTAAGATATGAGCATCTGATCGCCGGAAAGAGCTATACCATGAAGGGCTATTTGGTGGACAAAAAGACCGGAAAAGCAATTTACGAAAATGGTGAGAAAGTTACTTCCGAAGTGATCTTTATCGCAGAAGATACTTCCGGCACAGTAGAAATGGTATTTACCGTAAACGCGAAAGCATTATCAGGAAAGAAAATCGTTGTCTTTGAAGACTGCTACTATGAAGATGTGAAAGTGGCAGCTCATGCCGACATCAACGACGAAGGACAGACCGTAAAATTTAAAGCAAAAGACGGTCGAATCGAGTTTGACACCGAGCGCGATGAGGACGGCGACGGCGATGTGGACATTGTTCCATCTGTTCCAAAGACCGGCGACCGTATGCAGCTTCAGCTGATGCTGCTTCTGATGCTTGCATCCCTTTTCGGAATGGTATCATCCATCAGGATTCGGAGAAAACAATAGCTTTCCTTTCTTTTCTGCGATATTTCGCAGTAGATTTTTCTTTTTTATGCTGCAGGGGATTCCCCTGCAGCAGACCATTTGCTTTACAAAGGAGGAAACATGAAAAAAAGGATTTTAACTACTGTCCTAATTCTTTTTGTGCTAACCACGCAAATTGCCTTTGCAGCACAAAAAGAGGTCACGAAGGAGTATACCTTTGTGACGAATAAGGATGCAGAAATCACCTTTTCCGATGTCGGAAAAGGTGATTTATCAGAGATTCCGCTGGAAATTGAAATAGAGGGCAAAACCTACAATGCAGTTTCGGCGGATTTTTCTTTGGAGAAAAAACCAATCGAAGTTACAAAAACATATGAGGATTTAGACAAGAAAGAAGTACCGGAAACAATTAAAAAAGATGGCGAAGAGCTGAAACTGGCGGATACGAAATGGACGAAAACAAAGCGTACAGCAGCGACAGGAAGCAAACGATATTACGGTTACAATACACAGCCGGAGGCTCCGGCAACAAAAGAAATTACCGCTACGCTGCCAAACAGCAAGACGATTACCGTTACCGGAAACTTCGTTGACATCAAGAGGGTGAAAGGAGACTTCACCAAGCCGTTTGAAGTAACTGCGAAATTCATTGGCGGAGAAGATGTTGAAAATTACATCTTGCCGGACGGCAGCAAGATTCCAAACGATGAAAGTATACCGGTATTCAAAGGATATGAAGATGTTATCCTAAAAAATTTAGGGTACAGCACGAAAAATTACCGTATCACGGGCGGAAAATGGATTACGGACTATTATACCGATGATAATGGTGAAACGTGCCGTAAAGCGAAATTTACCGGGACGCAGCGCGGCACAGACTGGGTGGCGACTTACAGAGAAACACTAACAGAAGACAGCCCACAGTATACAATTTACACTGCAGATTGTACATATCGTTCAGATAATATGACTGTCAAAGCAGCAGTTTCTTATCAGCGCGAGAGTCATTTAAAAACCATTATAATTCTTACAGCAGCGGCAATTGCGATTATTGCAGTTTTTACAGCGCTGCTGCTTTCGTTCTTGAAAAAGAAAAGAGATAACCAGCAGGCTGAAGAAATAAATTTTGAAGGATACAATTAAAACAGCGGTGAAAAAAAGTAAAACCAGGAGAGCAGTTAGCAGAAAAAATGTTAGCTGCTCTTTTGATTTTAAGAAGCTATGTCCCAACTTGGGACAAAGAATGGAGGAAGACAAATGGAAAGAATAAACGATCTTTTACGAGTGGAAGGAATCATGTCGCAGGGATTTGGGCTAAGTCCCAAGATCGTGATGCGCGATCAGCGGTTAACGATTGAAGCAAAGGCAATCTATTCATACATAGTATCGTTTGCGGGCGCAGGAAATCAGTCTTTTCCCGGAAGAGACATGATGGTAGAGGAACTCGGAATTTCAATTAAACGCTATTATAAACATCTGCAACTTTTGATTGAATGTGATTATTTACGCATCGAGCGCGAAAAAGGCGAGAACGGTATGTTTGGAAGAAATATTTATACGATCGTTGCGAATCCGGAATCTGACTTCATTACTTTGGAAAATTCAGAGAAAGAAAAAGAAAAAACGATGCAGGAGGCGGAAAACAGCGGGCAAAGATGCAAAATAGGATCGAAGCCGAGTAAAAGACATGCGGAAAGAGATACAGATAGTCTTCGGATTCAGTTTGGGATTGATGAACTTGCGGCGGCGGATCCGGCGAACAACAAGGATCTGGAATTAATTTTAAACGCAGCAAAAGATATGGCAGCCAGCCGTGAAATTAAAGTGGCCGGGGCTGTAAAAAAACAGGATGCTATTATGGAAATCCTTTCACAAATTACAGCAGACCATGTTCGTGTCGTTCTGAAGACGCTTCAGGAAAATCGTGAAAAAATAAAAAATGTCCGAACTTATCTGCAGGCGTGTATCGTCAATTGCATTTATGAAGATGTTAATGCAATAACAAAGAAAATGGATAATGCGGCAAAAGTTCAAACCGCAGTCAAAAAGCAAGAAGAAATTGCTGATGAAAAAAAGCGAATATTTGAAAATTACCCACAGCTTCGTGCTATGGATCAGGAAGCCGCAGAGATTACTATGAAAATCTGTCAATTGACTTTCACCGGAGATAAGGCTGAAAAAGAACGGCTGCAGGAAGAAAGAAAAGCAATCGACTTGCGTATAGAACAATTTTGTCAAGAGCGTGAAATCGATGCTGCATTGCTATTCTAAAAAAGCAAAGGGAGTCACCATGTAGTCATTTTGACCACATGGTAAAAAAAGAGCTCGAAATCGTTGAAATTTCGGATGTAGTCATTTTGACCACATGGCAGAACAAACGGAAAAGTTTATATTATAAACTATTTCACCATGTAGTCGTTTTGACCACATTAATAATAACAGTATATATTATATATAACTTTATTTAGTAGCTAACTTTAATTATTATAAAAACTATATCACTCCGTCATCTAACGCGCGCGTGCGCGCGAGGGAGGATGAGGAGGAAAACTGTCAGGTAAATATTTGAATTATAAAAAAATCTAAAAGGCAAAAAAATCGGTTTTAAGAAGCGAAAATGTTAAAAACGATAAATTGCTCGAAAACAAAGAAAAAAATTGCTTAAAACGAAAGATAGCGTCAAAATAAGACGCTTTTTATATATAAAACAATCCCGGGAGATTCGAAATGAATAAGATTTATGAAAAAGAAGTGCTGCTTTTAATTGAGCAGCTTCGAACTGCACGCAGGCAAATCAGTTTGCTTCGTCGTGTCGAAATTGATGCAGAAATCAAAGAGGCATTGATTAAGGCAATGGAAGTTACAGCAGAGGAATTTGACTTGTTTAAGGTCTAGGAAAAAGAAAATGAGTAAAAGTGTATGTCAACGAAAATGCAGCGAGTGCAGTATGCTTGCATTCTGCCAGGGCTGCTCTATTTGTGAAAAACCATTTTGTAAAAAGGACTGTGATCGATGCTTCAGCCTTTGCCCGGATCGCTTCGCATCCTTTGCACACCTGCGAAATGTCGGCGGCGGAAATATATCATTACAAACCAATACGCCCAAAGAATTGCCGCACATGATTCCGATTATTCCTGATAGATTAACGGAAAAAATGAAATTTAATGTGATTGGTATTCACGGAGCAAATTTTTTCACAAGCAATGGTGAAAATGTTGCACGGGTTTATCGCAAAAAAGGCATTAAAGATGCACTAAATATCGAAAATGAAACAGACAATGTCTTGGAATTTTATGTGAAGGATCGCACGCTGGAGGGATTTTGGGACAACCGCAGGGAAGTCTATCGTCAGCTAAAGGAGTTTTCATGGAAAGCAATCATTTCACCGAATTTTTCTGTGTATGAGGATGCGCCTCGCATGGATCACCTTTATAACATTAAGCGAAGCACCATCATATACAACGAAATGCTGGATGCAGGACTTCCTGCAATTCCTGATGTATCCTGGTTTAATGTAATTGACTTGGAACAATGGGCAAAAGAAATTAATGAAAAAAGAGTGAAGCAGATTGCCTTCAGCTTTCAGGTAGTCGGAACCGGCGGCCGTGCGGCAAACACATACATACATTACGCAGCGGGATTCCGATATTTACTGGAGCATATTCCGCAGGATGTACGGATTATACTGGCAGGCGTGGTATCACCGAATCGACTGAAAAACATATTTGATGGTGTAAATTGCAGATTTTCGGTTTTAAATCAGTCAGCATATATTCACAGCAGGCGTGGACGACTTTCCGAAAGCAATCTATCACCGCCGGAAATGAATAAAAACCAAATTTTTTTAAGAAATATAGAATTTTATGAAAAAGAGTACAGGAGGATATGCAATGCCAAAGAACAGAGGAAATAGCTCCATTGCCCGGCGCGGCAACGAGTCAGAATTAAATGAGCAGGAAATGGCACAAAGACTGGAAGAACGCCTTAGAGAAATGGACAGCATTAGCGTGGAAATACCCAGCAGAACAAGAGGTGGAAGAGAAACTGTCAGAATCCGTTTTAATGATAGCAACCTTGCTGATGTACTGACCGGAGGAGGCGAATACACCGTGAACCCGGAAGAAGGAAGCTGTAACTGTCCGGATCATCAATATCGACAGGGACGATGCCGACACATGGAGGCAGTCGACATTGCGCGAGATCGCATTAGGCAAGGAATTTTGCAAGGAAGTGAAAATGACAGCGAAATCTTGCCGCCGCAGTTCACAACAGAAGCGCAGCGTGCAGAGCAAGATGGTGAACTGTCAATCGTACGCGAATATGTTGATGATAATCAATTCTACAGCGAAGATCCACAAGCGTTTACAGATGATTTTGAGGCAGCCGTGAATGCTCCGATTCCGTATGAATATGAAAATGTCTTAAACGGATCAGACCTGACATTCGGTATTGAGTTGGAATTTGTTGACGGCGACAGCAACGCAATCGCGCGTGAATTGTATGATATGGGAATATGCGGAAATGCACAAATGGACAGATATCATTCACGCAGAATGCCCGGAAAATGGACATTGGAACGAGACGGCTCAGTAACAAACGGAGACCGTGGAGGCGAACTGATTTCACCGATTTTGACTGATACACCGGAAACCTGGCGGCAAATTGAAACTGTTTGTGAAGTGGCCAAACGACATGGTGCAGCCGTGAATATGCGAACGGGAGGGCATATTCATATTGGCGCAACAGATTCACTGGATGGAAAGAGGCAGCGTTGGCGTCGATTCTTTAAGATGTCTGCAGGGTTTGAACAGTTTTATACCCGGTTATCCGGCGGCGAGCATGGAAGATTCCGTGGAGGCTATTATGCCGAATCGTCCATGCGGCAGAATCTTCGCGGCATAACGGCACGGCTTCCGGAGCAGGAAAACATTCAGGAGTTCAAAGAGCGTATTTTGCGAATCAGTGATGGAAAATATCAGCGTATTAATATCAGCCCCTTTGCGACAAAAGGTACAGTCGAATTTAGGGGATTTAACGGAACACTTACGCCAGGAATTATCCAGGCAAACGTAAAATATGCCGCGGGCGTTGTTCACTCAGCGGAGCGTTCCCGCATACGGGGTTCAGAAACCGATAATATCATACCAACCGATTCAGACAGAAAAAGAGGACGAATCATAAGCAATTACAGTGAAAATAACGAACAAACCGATGCCGGAATGATGGCCGCTTTGGATGCTATTTTTTCCCGCCGTAGTGACAAACAGCATATTCTTTCTGTAATTGCAAAAAATAGATGGGAATAAGCAGGCAGAATTGGATATTGACAAATTCATTTTAAAGTGATATATATAAACTATAAAATTTATAATAAAAATTAAAAAGTTTATTGAGGGCAAAATATGATAGCGAAAAAAATACGCGCATTGATAGGGTATGAAGGCATTACACAGGCGGAACTGGCAAAGCGCTTAGGCAAAACACCTCAAAATTTGTACGGGCAGCTTTCAAGGGATAACTTCAGCGAGAGAGAACTTGAAGAAATTGCAAAGGCTTGCAACGCTGAGCTGCAAATTTGCTTTATAACCAAGGATGGAATGAAATTTTAAAGGAGGAATATACAATGATTAGATTGATTTATGACGGAAAAATTGACTTGGCCCCTGAACAGAAATATCTGATAGGACTGCTGAGTGGCGAAATGTATGATTGTTCAGATTTGAGAGAACTTACAGCTTGCGTAGTCGGACAAGACTTTATGGAGAGTATGTCCGCAGAAACAGATTTACATATGAGACTTGCCGCAGCGCGTAAACTCGGTTTGCAGCGTATGATGGATGAGGAGCTGGAGGCAGGGCACGAACTTCCGGAGAATGTCATTGTCTATGATGAACGAATGGGAAAATTCCCTTACTCACTAACAGACACACATGTAGATTACGATATCCATGTGCCGGAAGACCAACTGACAATCATCCGGATTGAAACAAACAAGTCATTTCTCTACACCCTCGAAAAAGGACAATTTATCGCAGTATGGGAGAAAAATGAGGAAACCGGAGAATACGAGCGTTGGCTGAATCATTTAGACTTAGCTGCTCTCATCGAAGAGGAAGCAGAATATATGCGTAAAAATGGGTCTCAGCAGCGTCCTCCGTTTTTTAAGAAACTTGGCGAGTAAGGCAAATTGATAAGTGAACACCAAGGCTTCATCTGGAACGATGAATGAAAGCTGTACGCACCGAAAAATCTGATGTGCATGATAGAACAGACTAAAGTCTTGGAACCTTTCTGATGTTTGCACATTATTTTCGGATAATTTAATGTGTGTTCGTCGTTTCATGGTTGACAACTGCACATTATTTCTATATAATATAATGTGTCATTGTCAAAGTGAGGTGAGAAACATGAACGCTAAGGAGAAAATCGAAGAACTGCTGGCAGCGTCGGAGGACGGCACAATTACCGCGGCGCAGGTAACGGAAGCCGGACTGCACCGCAGCATTTTACAGGAGTTTGTCAAGAGCGGTGAAATGTACCGCTTCGGGCGCGGCCTGTATGTGCGGAGCAACGCATGGGAGGACGATTTTTACCTCTTGCAGCGCAAGTATGGGCGCGGGATTTACTCCCACGATACCGCTCTGTATCTGCTGGGCTATTCAGACCGTACCCCGGCGAAATATACGATGACCTTTCCCAAGGGCTACAATGCCCCGTCCTTGAAGCAGGAGAACTTAATCATCAAGCGTGTTGTGCCGGAGAACTACGAGTTCGGCAGAATTGAAATTGAATCTCCCTCCGGCAATCCAATTCGTGTTTACGATTTGGAACGGACGCTGTGCGACATCCTGCGCGGCAGCGGCAGCGATGTTCAGATCGTCGGAGAAGCTATGAAACGCTATGCAGCGTCCAAGGACAAGAACATTCACAAACTGATGCAGTACGCAGACCAACTTCGCGTAAAGCCCAAGGTAATGCGTTACATGGAGGTTTTGCTATGATTAAAAAAATCCAATGCAACTGAAAGCCTTTATCAAAAACAAAGCGGCGGAGAAGCATATTTCGGCACAGCTCGTCATGCAGAACTATATGCTGGAACGACTGCTGGAGCGAATTTCACTCTCGCCCTATAAGAACAATTTCATTCTCAAAGGTGGATTCCTGATTTCCGCCATTGTGGGACTGGACACACGGGCGACAATGGATCTGGACACGACGATCAAGGGCTTCACCCTGACGCATGAAGCAATCCGCAAGATCTTCACGGAGATTTGCGTTGTCCAGATTGCCGACGACGTGCAGTTTGAGGTCGTCGGTATCTCTGACATTCGGGAAACGGATGATTACCCCGGCATCCGGGTCGCGCTGAAAGCGAACTATCCGCTGATCAACGTACCGCTGACGGTGGATGTCACCACGGGCGACATGATAACGCCCCGCGAGGTGGAATACACATTCTCGCTCTTGTTCGATGACCGCACGATCAGTATTCTTGCCTACAATCTTGAAACGGTGCTGGCAGAAAAGCTGGAAACAGTTCTGTCCCGCAACATTGCAAATACCCGTCCAAGAGATTATTACGACATACATATTCTGTACGCGCTGCTCGGCGCGAAGTGCGACAAAGCGACGCTACGCCGGGCGCTGGAATGGACGACGCAGAAACGCGGCAGCGGCATGATCCTGACAGATTACCCGGAGATTATGAAAGAGATCCGCGAAAGTGATACGCTCCGTAGGCTGTGGGAGAAATACAGCCGCGAGTATGAGTACGCAAAGGACATTTCCTTTGATGATACCTGTAATACCATTCAGATAATTATGGACGCAATCATGGTGTAAACGAATAGGAGGCTTCTTTATGGGTTGGCTGGCAGCGCAGGGCGCGATTATGGCGATTGGGCTTTTCATTGGGCTTGTCTGCTCGGTGATCGGACTATTCTTCGGGCATATCATTCTCTTTGACAGCATTGCTCTCGGCATCGCCGCCGGAGTGTGCTGCAATCAGTTTACTGCAATTCATCCGGCGCTGTGCCTCGTGATCGGCATTGCAACATTTCTGCTGCTATTGTGGCTGCAAAATACCAGCATTGGCTTCTGGCTCGTTGGCGGGCTGCTCACGCTGATCTATGCAGCGGTGTTCGGGCTGCTGGCCTACTTCATTTCGGAGCATGATCCCATCTGGGGCTGGGTGATTTTCGGTCTGGTGTTCCTTGTGGTCGGTGCGCTGCACCTACGCGCACGGGATAACTGAAAGCAAGTGCATAGTCACGGCCTAGAGTGCCTGTATGCCTTGCTGGGCGCGGCTTTGTAGCGCGGAGAACGCAAGGGTCGTATGTTTCTTTGCCTGTTATGAAAACCGAGTTTGAAAGCGTGACAAATGAGATTGAAAGGAATGATGGTATATGTTCAAATATCCCTTGGCAGTAACGATTGATACAAACATATTTGACGCAGCAAAATTCAACTTGGGTGATGCCAGCACCCTCAGAATACTCGAAAACTATGTTAGACGTGGGAAAATCAAGGTTGTTTTAAGTGATATTGTTGTACGGGAATCAAAAAGGCACATTGCAGCGCGGGTCAAAGAAGTCTGCGGAATTGTAAATACAGCAAGAAATAGTGCGTTGAAAGTATATAATGAGCATCTTATAAGCAGTATTGGAATGAATGAGATGTTTAGAATCGTAGAGAGCGAAGATGATATTATTGCCAAAGAAGAAAAAGTATTTGATGATTTTCTCTGTGCGATCGATGCTGAAATTCTTGGCACAGATTTGATAGATATAAATTCTGTACTAAGTGATTATTTTGGTGCAAAGCCGCCCTTCGAAGAAAGTGGGAAGAAAAAAAGTGAGTTTCCAGACGCATTTATTGCTCAACAGATCAGAAATCGATTTGGCGAAACGGAAACAGTTATAATTGTTAGTAACGATAAAGGTTTTATAAGGGCTTGCCAAGAAAGTGAAAATTGCCTTTTCTTTAACTCATTAGGCGCTCTATATAACGCAATAAGCAAAGAAGATGCTGCTTACGATGATACAATAGCCGTTATCAAGGAACTACAATTACGCATAAGCGCCGCTGTGAACGAGTATATCAAAGACAACGAAAATATAGATGTGAATGGCCTTTCATACGACAAAGACGGGATAGAATCTGGGTACGATTACAATGAATTTTATCTGCATGGTATTTCAGATGTAACATTTTCTGTCCACTCCGTAGATGAAATTTCCGACAATATTTCTATTGTCACGCTCTCATGTAAAGCAGATATTTTCGCTGATTGCTATTATGAGGATTATGCCAATGCCCCTTGGGATCCCGAAGAAAAAGAATATGTATTTGTTGATACAATAAAAATGCGCGAGGAACATAAAGCACGGTTTGGGTGCAGAATCGAGATTGACCGAGCAGAAAAGACGTTCAAAGTGTTTCCGTTTACAGTTATTTTGGGTGGCGATTCAAGACGCAACAGATATGAGGTTGAAGAACACCCCGTCGAAGATGATGAAGAAGAAATTCGGGATATGGACAGAGAAGCACTTGGATTCCAGGCGCTCGGAAGCTATGAATCATACTTAGAGGATAATTTACCTGATTCACATTTTTACGCAGATATAATCGCAAGGTTTGAGGAAATAAATGGCTTATACCGAAAGTATGATGACTGCTGTATTAGTTTTGATGATTTGTTGGCCGAACTTAATACTGCCAATCCCAAAGAGATCATCAAACTGATATACGAAAGATTGTTGGAAGTATCAGATATACCACACATTGCCAATATAGAAAACATCACAGATTCCGAGATTGAAGAAATCCAAGCATGGGCAAATGCTCAATATGAAAGAGCATCTGAGATTGCGGATATAGACACACTGCCAGATGTAATATCTTTCGGGGAAACGATTGTAATTAAGGGCGTAGACGGCGGTAAAGCATCATTGTCCATAGGTGATAATCAGATAAGTCCTGACGAGGGCAGCGAAGAAGTTATTGATATTTGCTTTTCTAACGGGGATGAAAATACGACCAGCGGATATATAAAACTGACTGTTGGCTATTTGAATTTCGATGAAGACGGGGGAGCAGCGGATGGTATAAGTGATGAGGTAGAATACGAATATCACGACATACTAAAAGAATTGGATAATTTCATTTATGCTCAAAATTGTCTTATTGAAAAAGACACTCGTATTGCTGAGATTATCAGCGAAGCCATAAAAACAAATGGTGACAATACCTAAAATAATGCTCATGTACGGTAAGGAAGCAAGCAACCGAAAACAAGAGATAGACCGCCAGCACTACACTATTCCGAACCAAAGACCAAAAGATAAGCATTGTGGGAAAATCTAAACTTTTGGATTTTCCTACAATGCCGACTACGGCGGAATCCCTCCCACTCCTTATATCTTTCTTTCCGTATACATTGAATTTGTATTTAGTAAATGCTATAATGTCCCTATTCAAATTATAAATGTGTTGAATTAGTTACATGTACATATTTTTTGTGCCGGAGGAAGTGAAATGAAACAAAAAATTTATCTCATTACAGGCTTAATGGCTTCTGGAAAATCTACAGTTTCCGATTTACTGGCAAAATCAATAGAAAAATGCGTCCATCTTCGTGGTGATGTGTTCCGAAAAATGATTATTTCAGGCAGAGAAAATATGTCAGCTACCCCATCAGCGGAAGCAGTCCGCCAGCTGTACCTTCGATACAAATTGACTGCTGATGCGGCAAGGTCATACTTTGACAACGGCTTTTCTGTAGTGATCCAAGATAACTACTACGGTGATGAATTAAACCGAATGATAAATTATCTGCATAAATACCCTGTTGAGGTTGTCGTTCTTTGTCCAGATGTGGAAACAATAAAAGAAAGGGAACGATACAGGGAGAAAACAGGCTATTCCGGCTTTACGGTTGAAACCTTATACGATACATTTATGCAGACAACACCACGGATCGGCTTTTGGTTGGACAATTCCAACCAAACACCAC
>ERZ773148.362-NODE-362-length-38978-cov-5.922539_pt1 | contig 38978 bp, 37 predicted proteins | sample MGYA00580846_ERZ773148 | MGnify/ENA primary metagenome ERZ773148 (study PRJEB29015, sample SAMEA2737879) | human gut metagenome | biome: human gut; feature: human-associated habitat; material: faeces | place: China | collected 2012 ... | reverse complement strand
TAGCTAACAGCAAAATAAAACCACATTGGATTCTTATACATTTTTCTAATAAATAGATTTGCAATCATCAGTAATAAAATGCTTAGTATAAAAACCACTAAATAGTTACCTTGTCCAAATTCATAAAATTCTGCTGAAATTGCTGTCCCTATAGTAGAGCCGCCTAATAATTTGGAAGAATTCAGTAAATAAGTAATATGTTGGGCCAGATAGCTTTTGTTCATTATTCCATCAATGGAATAATTACTTGAGAATGAAAAAATGGCAAATATATATCCAAACAAAAACGGCACCTTATTTGTAAAACTCTCTAACAATTGTATTGTGTAAGATAGTACAGCAATACTTTCACCATTAGAACAAATTTCATCAATTATCGCCTTGGTAAGACCGCCTGAAAAAACCCTGGAAATATCATTAACATCATGAGAGAAGCGTACTGCGCCAATCGATATGATCGCTATAAACAGAATAACAAATGCACTTACTGCCTCCCGTATTTTAATTTGACGGTAATTCCAGGAATATAAAAATAACACAGCCAATAAGATACTTATCATGTTTCCCCTCAATCCTGTAAATAATTGAACCACATAGGGCAGCAAATAGAGAGTTGCATATTTAAAGTAATCTTTTTTATCTCTGCATATAAATAATGCCATTAATCCTGCAAAAGGATAAATATAATCTATATATACCAATATTTTAGATATGCTGTCCAAATAAGAATGCAGATGCATAGTTGCAACATATCCATTTTCCATAGCAAATCTTACAAGAATTATTTCATATAGAAATTCAAACGGCAGTATTAGTAAAAACAATCTCCTTACCCATATCCAATTTCCCAGATGAAAAGAAGCTGTTTCATTAGTACAAAAGCCTGTTTTTTTCGCAGCTTGATTCTTATTAAGCAACCAGCCCACTGATGTACCTAATAATAATATTGTCAATACAGCATAGGTCTGTTGTAAAGAAGACGTCGAAATAGCCACTCTTATACCTGCGCTATAATTAAACATATTATCATCCGGATAGTCATACAAACCAAATAAGTTAAAAAAAGGAATAGACAAATTAAAGAAAAACATCATTAAAAGAAATATCTGATAAACATTAAAGAACCTATCCTTCATTGATACAACAGCACATTCAATAAAGACTACAGCAAGAACCACCTGATTAAATTTAAGTCCAAGATCTGCATAGAATAGAAGCATAACAGATAAAGAAAAGACTGTCTGCACGATAGCCAGCCGACTAACCTTCATATTGTTCAACTGCTTCACCTCTTTCTAATCCTTCTATTAATGTTAATAATTCCGTTATTGTCTCTGGCACCATTATTTTTTCCGGTCTAAAATAACATCTTCGCAGCCCATCTACTACCTGGTCTGCATGAAACACCGGTTCTCTAATAAGTTTATATAAAAAGAGCAAATAAGGTTCTTTTCCATATAATAATTTAGGAGTAAAAGCTGCTGTAGAAAAAAAACTGATTAATATTGAATCCTCATTTACAAAATCTGCTGCCTCCAACTCCCACATATTATTTTCTATATCGATACAAATGTTTTCTGTAATATCGATATCACGTTCTTTTTCTAGAGGATGTTTTCTGTAAATAATACTTTTTTTTAAAAAGCTTCTCAATGTACAATGTAATATATCTTCACAATTTTTTTCAAAATTAGTCTTGCATTTCCTGGGATTTTTCAGTAAACCTCTAAGACCAGATAAAGGTACTCCCAGGTATACTACTTCATTGTTATGATATATAACATTATTTTGATTTCCGAATATCGCTTTTAATACTTTCGTTTCATCTTCATCTATTTTGGGCAATTTATTTATGGGAATAGTGGATTTATCACCAGTAAATATTTCTTCTTCATATAACAGCTGGCCTTTAATCTCATCTGCCAAACCCCGAAACAATATTTTATTCAGTAAATTATATGCAGTGTTTCTTCTCTTTCTACTGATCGTTCTAGTAGTGTAACTGCTAAGGCCTTCTTCTAACATATATACATCGGCATCACTATATATCCGTTTGAAAAGCATACTATAAAACAATGACTGAGTAATTATTACTTTGTAATTACTTTTATTTTTAAAATCAAGAATTCCGAAATCATAAACACTATGTTTTTTCAGAAAAAGCTCAGGCAAAAGAATCAGTTTTATTTTTTCCAATGACGTTCCATAGTTTATAAAACTATACACATACACATTATTAAAAATGCATAAAGCAGACATTTTTTTTATGTAAGGAATCATATCCTTATTTCTAAGAAAAATAACAATATCCGATTTATCTCTGCTGTCTATTAAATTATGCGTAACTGTATTTATCGAATTTAGAATAGTATAATTAGTTGAACATATAAATAAAACATCACTTTCCATCATGTATAATTCCTTTTAAAATCTTCAGACTTTTTTCTTTTTCTTTTCTCAATTTCAAGTATGCCTCATCATAGTTTATAACTTCCATTAACTCAAATTCCCGATTATTACTGTATAAACACTCATTCAATCCAAGCAATTCAAGCAAACTTATAATTCGTGTTGCCAATTCATTCACACAACAATATACTTTTCTGCCATATATGATAGAAAATGCTGTGCCATGAAAAGAATCCGTTACAACGTATTCGGCGTTCCTAATCAATGTAACCCATTCTTCTGGTCCGTAGTTTAGATGACTGTCGGCTTTTAGACTGCCGCCAACAGGAAACGGAATAATTACTACTTTGTAGCCTGTCTTTCTTTGAAGTTGGCGTACAATTTTAAGCAAATACTTAGACGGCGTTAATTGATAGACAAAGATATATTTTTCATTTATTTTTAAATCCACCGTCACATTATCCCACTCAGAAGAATCCAGCAATAATGTGGGATCTAATACTACAGCAGCATTAACACCAATTTTATTAAGAATTTCTTTTCCGGAAAGTTCCCTTACATTTAAAGAATTAAACTCTTTTAAATATTTCGAATAGCCGGCTTTCATATTCATCTTCATTTTTGAAAAGCCAAAGCTCGCTGCATAACTATTCTTTTTCCTGCTGTCATAGACAAAATCTAACAAATATGTTGTATCAAAATTCGTAATATCATCATTCCAAACACAATCACTGCCAACGATAAAAATATCAAATTCTTCATTTAATGCCTTCAAATCTTGCTTCTTTACTCGTTCAGTCATTGGGATCGTATGGCGAAACTCGTGAAATTTCTTTTTTCTTGGTTTTCGAACAATCGCATTTATATTTCCGAGTATATACCGAACCATTCCTTTTCTCTTTAATGCTGCTATTGAAAAAGGCTTAGACAAATAATCACATTTATAATTGATTACCAGACATTTATTTCCCATACCTTCTATCTTTTTTTGCAATGCATAACATTGAAGCATTGCGCCATAATTATCCGCATCCTGAAATGTTAATATTCCAACTTTTTTCATCTATTGTCACTCTCCAATATATTATCCAATATCTTTGCAACAGACGTGACACTTTTTTCTATGCTATATTTTTCTGCACATAACTGATTATTACACCCCATTTTATGTCTTAATTCAGGATTTAAAATTAATTTACTAATGGCCTCAGCAAAACCGTCAATGTCATACGGGGGATTGGCATATCCATTTTCATCATTTTTTACATAATCCTTTATACCCTGAATATTAGATGTAACAAGAGGAAGCCCCGCCGACATTGCTTCTATTGCTGCTATACCTAAACCTTCTCTTTGAGATGGATGCGCAAATATATCAGCAACATTTAATATTTCAGCAATATCATATCTATGTCCTAAAAATTGAATCTGACTATTCAAATTCAAATGGCTGCTCAGTTTTTTTAGATCATCGAGTAACTCACCTCTGCCGCAAATTATATACTTAATATTAGGATTATTTAATTTTGCAATTGCCCGGATAATCACTTCATGATTTTTTCTACTCTGCAATTCACCTACAGATATGATTAATATATCATTCTCCTTAATTCCGAGTTCTTTTCTTTTTTTCTTATAATCAACACTTACATTTTTATATTTCTCAAGATCAAGACCAATCCCATCTATATGAAAAACGGGTGTTTTAAAATACTTCTTAGTAAAATAGTAATCCTCCCAATTAATTACAGTTATTGCATCGCAATACCCTGACATTATTTTCTCTATTGGATAATACAGCCAATTTTTTCTGGGGGCTCCTTTAAAAAAATGATACCCATGGACCAAATACATTATTTTGCCGCCATTATATCTATATCTTTTTGCTGCAAGTCTGGTTAATACTCCCATAACAGGTTCATTCGTCCATATCAAATCATAATTGGACGCATAAATAACAACTTTCAGATCTTTATAGCCAGCCATATTATGGAAGCTAAAGGGATTTCTTTCCGTTCTTATAAAAAAGCATTTTGATACATCAGGTAAATTATTTTGTATTTTTCCTAAATAGCCTTCATTTTGATACCCGTCTGCACCTGAACACGCAATATCTACTTTGCATCCTAATTTATCTAAATACTGAATATGCGGGACAATAAACTGAAACATCATTACATCTGTACAAGTTATTAATATTTTCCTGTTTTTTAAATTTTTCACATCACTCATATATTGGTGTCACCCATTCTTTAAACTTGCTGAGTTTTCCTCTAACCGCATCTAAATAGGTAAGATGCAGAGTTTTTGTAATATTCCCTGTATCTCCATTACCAATAACATTTTTATCAACGCTCAGTATCGATGTTACCTCCATGGCGGAACCGCAGAGAAATGCCTCATCACATGTATAAAGTTCTGTTCTGTCAATAGTCCTCTCAATTACTTCTATTCCGTTTGCTTTTGCTATCTGAATTATGGTGTCTCTGGTAATACTTTCTAAAACGCTATCGGTAAGCTTAGGTGTAATAACTGCTCCTGCCTTTACAATAAAAATACAAGAGCCTGGGCCTTCAGCCACCTTTCCCACCTCATTTAAAAAAATACATGTATCATATCCATTTCTTAAAGCTTCTCTCTGTCCAACACGACTGTTCATATAATTGGCGCCACACTTAATTCTTGGGGACAATGTCTCATCACTGATTCTTCTCCAGGATGTCACACAACATTTTAGGCCTTCTTTATTGTACTCTGCACTTGTTCTGCCTCTTGGAATGGGAGCCACGAACATTTCGACCGGTTCTGCCGAGCCCCAGGAACCAAATCCATCAATAAATAGTGTTTGTCTTACAGAAAGGTCTTCTTCATACTCATTTGCTTTAATGATATCAATAAACGCCTTAGTGAAATCTTTTTTTGTATACCTGCAATCAATCTGAATTAATTTTGCCGATCTGATAAGTCGTTTATAATGATCATCCAATCTAAATGCATATAGTTGTTCTTCTTCGTTATTCCAATAACAGGGGATTCCTTCAAAAACATTCAGTCCAAACTGAGATGTAGGTGCCAGAATATTTATTTTAGCATCATTTACATTCAGAATTTCCCCCTTAAACCATATTAACCTGTTTGAAATATCAGTTTTCATTGCTCTGCCTCCGCCGGTTTTATTTCCATATTATCTTTAATAAATCATATCTGTCCTTTCATTTCCTCTTCCTGTATATGAGCAATTCGAATAATTTCTTTCTCCACCAGTCTCGCAGCTTCTACATCCTCCAAGGATTCATCTGCTTTGTTCTCGCAGATGTCTTCTTTCCTGAGCACCTTAACAACTGATTCCATTAAAATTCTGATATCCGTAATTACACCATACTTTTTAAATTGATCCACATACTGATTATCATAATTTACCTTCTCATCCCAGGATATCTCATTTCTTCCTTTGATCTGTGCCAATCCTGTCAATCCTGCCTTAACCTCAAACCGTTTTTTATATTTACGATTCAAAGTATCAAAATCTCCCAATTCATATTTGACACAAGGTCTGGGACCTACCACTGACATCGTTCCAGATAATATGTTAAAAAGCTGTGGCAACTCATCAACACTACTATTTCTGAGTCTGCGTCCAACTTTTGTTACTCTGGGATCATTTTCATAATTGAACAGGCCTGTCCCTATATTTTCAGCATTCACTATCATAGATCGGAATTTCAACATTTGAAAAACCCTGCCGTCTTTTGTCCGCCTTTCCTGTTTAAAAAATACTGGCCCTTTTGAATCCTGTTTGATTGCAATAGATACTCCAATCCATAATGGAATCAACAGAACAATTGCAGTCAAAGAAGATATTATATCAAAACCTCTTTTTAACACTAAACTAAACCTATACATACTTTTTCCTCATATATTGTAAGTATGGAATATATCATCAAAAGTTTCCGCTTGCTTAATTACCTCCGTTTGACCTTGAGAAATGTCTATAACCGGGAAATTTGGCAAAATAAAAGGCGGTTTCATAACAAGAGAATAGGAACCACAATTGCTTATTACTACCATATCTCCGATGGCGAATTTTCCAGTATACTCTTTATAAAGCATATCTGATTCAATGCATGTAAATCCCGCAAAATCTGCATTTTCATATTCTCGCTGTTCTTCACCCATCGCATATATTTTCATAGGCGGGTTCACGCCTGTCATACTTATATTTTTCTGACTTCCCAAAACAGTTGCAATTGTCTTTCCTCTCACCTTCTTTATTGTTTTAATCGTCCCGACAAACTTCATACAATCACCAACCAGAGCAGTGCCTGGTTCAATTAACAATTCTGGTTTATTTTCCATATTACAAAAATGCTTTGAGAACAATGTGGCAGCAGCTTTTGCATAGGCAGTATAATCCGGAATATCAATACTAAGCTGTTCTCTTAATGAGTCTTCCATTTTTCCAAACAAACCTCCCCCCAGATCGATCCGCTCTGGAACTATACCGGTCCTGTCAATCACATCTATCATGCTTTTTGCTCTTGCCGGCCAAAATTCTATTTGCCGATTTGCAAAGTGGCATTGTAAACTGATCATCTTCAAATTGTCTGCCATCTTAATGAAATCCAGCGCTTTCTTAAAATCATTGCTATCAATATCCAGGCCAAATCTGGACAATTCCCCATTTCTCACATCAAAATTACAGCGAATTCCCACATTAATGGTATGATCTGGGAACTGCTCTGCAATTTTCTTAATAAACAAACATTCCTCTAAGGAATCAATATTAACAGAACCTCCCTGCAGCAAAAATTTTTTAAGTTCAAGTGGATTTTTTATTGGACCGTTCCATATAACTTTTTTAGGGCATACTCCTATTCGTAATGCCAGTTCAGCTTCCATTTCCGATACGACTTCAGCATATCCGTCGAACTCATTAACGATTTTACATAACTTTGGTGTATAATTCGTTTTATAGGAGTATGCTATATTAAAATTTGAATATAAGCTTGAAAATGCTTCTTTTAATTCAACATAATTGGCTTTGAATTGAGCTGTATCCAGTAAATAAAATGCATCTCCATACTTATCTCTTAATTGGCTCAAAACCTTTGAATTCAGTTCCATCTCTCTGTCTCTCTCCATCACTGGATCTCTGTAAGCTATCCTATTTTTTGAATTATCTCTTTAATTTCTTTTTTATTATCAGTAAAAAAATCTCTGTGTATAGAAACCTTTTCTTCAAATCTTCTAATTTCCTTTACACCATTGATGAAAGTATCACTTATAATCCCCAAATGCTGAATCTTACTAACGTTGCAAAAGCTTCTTGATAATATGGCACATGTAGATCCTAATCGGTAATGCTCCGTAATAATTTTCTCAGAAGGAAGATCTCCTTTTCCCAATGCCGCAATTCCTCCAAATCCATATGGAATTCCTGCTTTTTTAAACCTATAACACAAATCTTCTACTATACCATCACTCAAAAGTTCAAACATAAACTTTTTTCTATATCCCAGACTCAAATCGTTAAGCCCTATAAAAATTTCATCTAATCCATCCAGCTTCAGAATATCATCTACAACTTGAACTGCCTCTGGAGTCTCAAGTAAAAGCACCACCCTCGCTCTACCAGCGACAATCTTTATAAACATCTCTGCTTCAGCTACTGTCTTAAAATATGGTAACATCAAAATCTTTGCACCGTTCTCTATTGCCCTGTCAATTTCTTCCTCCGATGATATGTAGTGATCTGTCTTGTTATGTATTGGGTTTACTCTTACCAACAAGTCAGCCAATACAATTGAATTCGAGATTTTTTTAATATCTTCTAAAGTATGATGATTTTGAACTGTATCCAGCTCCCCTTGTCGATCAGCTTTCCCAATATATTCCATATCTACCAAAATCCTATCTACTCCTGCTGTTTCAGCAATCTGAGCAATATCCGGCCTATTGGTAATATACATTAATTTAAGTGACATTTTTTATCCTCCCAGACTTCTTATAATTAAACCTGGAGTAGTTTATACTCTGCAAAAGTTTTTTGGTTAGTTATTCATATTAATTAAAAATGCATTATATGGTTTTCTTCCTATCATAAAAGGAGAAGAGCACTCGTTTCTTCAAATATATGATAATTGGTATCATGTAACATCTAAAAACCCGCAAGTTTCCACTCATTTACCCTTCTGTTTCGTAACCGCCGCTTCCACCATCGCACTTCCACCCTGACTCTTTCTCACAACCTCATTCCCCGTAGGCTTATCCCCCACCGGCCGAAATGTCGTAACAATTTCCTCAACCATCTCGATAATGCGATTACTGTTCTCATAACTCGCCTCGGCTAACTCCTCCAACTGTGTCAAGAACACCTCTTTATCAAACGGAATCGGTTTCCCAATATGAATCAGCTCATTATCCGTTTTAAGCATTCCTTCTTCAGCCATCAACTTCTCCTCAAATAACTTTTCACCAGGTCTCAAGCCTGTATATGCCATCTGGATGTCAACTCCGGGTTCATATCCGGATAATTTAATCAGGTTTCGGGCCAACATATCAATCTTAACCGGATCTCCCATATCCAGAACAAAGATCTCTCCTCCCTTCGCATAAGTACCTGCCTGCATTACAAGACTTACCGCCTCCGGTATCGTCATAAAATAACGAACTATGTCCGGATGCGTAACAGTTACAGGCCCGCCTGCTTCAATCTGCTTCTTGAATAGCGGAATCACAGACCCGTTGCTTCCAAGTACATTCCCAAATCGAACCGCCACGAATTGAGTTCTCGCTCCTCTTCCTTCTCTAGTGGCGTCCATGCTTTTTTCTTCCCTTAAACCCTCAACAGCTATATGATCCACAGGATCCGCCACAACTTGACCATCAATTGTTTTATTCACATGTGCATACAAAAATGGCAGCAGCTCCACCCTGCCCTCTTTGCTGACTGCGTCCATGCTCTGAATCACCATCTCACAGAGCCGCTTGCTCGCCCCCATAATACTGGTCGGATTGACAGCCTTATCCGTACTGATCAGCACAAACCGCTGTGTGCCATGTTTTAACGCAGCATAAGCCGTCTTATAGGTTCCTACAACATTATTCTTAATCGCCTCATTGGGACTGGTTTCCATCAACGGAACGTGCTTATGCGCGGCCGCATGGTATACGATATCCGGTTTATACTTCTCAAATACCATGTTGATTCTTCTGCTGTCCCGCACCGAACCGATCAGAACAACCAGGTTCAGCTTATCCTTATATTTTCTTTTCAGTTCCTGTTCAATGTCATAGGCATTATTTTCATAAACATCAAAGATAATCAGCTGTTTCGGCTCATGCCCGGCGATCTGACGGCATAGTTCACTACCAATGGAACCGCCTCCGCCTGTGACAAGTATGGTCTTTCCTTTGATATACTGGAATATTTCTTCCATATTTACCTTGATCGGATCTCTTCCAAGTAAATCCTCTACTGCCACTGCCTTCATCCTGCTCAGCGATACCTCGCCATTGGCCAGCTGGTAGATCCCCGGCAGGCTCTTCAGCTCGCAATGGGTCTCTTTACAGATATTTAAAATATCCCTCTTATCCTTTGGAGATGCGGTTGGAATCGCTAATAAAATCTGGTCAATCTTATATTTTTCAACCGATTCCATAATCGAATCGCGCCCGCCAACGATGGGCACGCCTTCCATAAACCGATCCCATTTATTAGGATTATCATCAATCACACAGCATGGCTTTGACAGGACTTCTGTTGAACTTTTTAATTCCTTTAATATAACCTGTCCTGCGGCACCAGCTCCAATTACCATTACATTGTGAACTGCCTTAACGCTTCTCTCTCTTCGCGTCCTTTCCAACGTAATATAGCGATAAGCGAATCGTATTGCAGTTACCAATGCAAGCTGCATGGCTGCACCAATCACATAATAAGAAATTGGCATACGCTTTATGAGCAACGTGATGCATACAATATGAAATACTGTAGTAATCACACTCGATGCAAATATTCGATTTAATTCACTAAAGCTGGCAAATCTCCATAGGCTTTTATACAGATGCAGCGCATAAAATACAACCAACACAAACACCGTATAGAACGGTGCAAATCTCAAGTATGAATTAAGGTATGTCTGTGGAATATTCGAGAAACGCAAATCAAACCGCAGCCACAAACCAAAAAAGTAAGAAAAATTCACTGCGATTATGTCATATATGATGAGATAGAAAGCGACTACTTTCCAATGTTCGATATGTCTTTTTTTTGAGGTATTATTATTTGTATGGTTTAACGCTATTTTATTATTCTTTCGTTCATTTGTATTAACTTTCACTGTACTTCATACTCCATTCTCCCCTAACCCCAAAAAACTTCGGGGTTATCTGTTCATTGCATCTATCGGGTTGTATACAATCGGGATAACTTTTATCCACATCACTTTGGAACAGATTCCAAATAAACCTTCAACAGATTCACCGCCCCCTCACGAATGCGTCCATTGCAGTGGGACAATCTATTTACAATCTGCTTCTGTTCATCCAGCCGGTCACCGCTGTCATCAGGCGAGGCGCCGTAGATCAGATAATCCAGTGACAATCCCATCTCCTCAGAAAGAAGAATTAATGTCTCAACAGACATGCCGCATCGGCCATTCTCAATATCCCGGTAATACCGGCCATTCTTCCCGATTCTTCTTCCCATTTCCTCCCCGGTCAGTCCCATTTCGCGTCGACGGCAGCCCAGACGCTTGCCTACTTCCTGCCTGTTATAGGTAACCATTTCATCCCGCCTTTCGCCCAAACAACATAATAAATATTATGTTGTAAGCATAACTATCAGATCTGTTTTAAACCGAAACTCCATATTATACTAGCACGCATTTCGACTTTTTACAACTCTTAAAATCCAAAATCCCCTAAAATATGTGAATGAATTTTTAAAACACTGTTATCCGAATGTAAGCGGCAGGCGACTTGTCGTCCTATATACAACATAATATTTATTATGTTGTATCCCCTCAAACCACCAGCCGCAGCCGTTCCAGCTGCCTCCGGTGTTCCTCTCCAGTGGAAATCATATAGATTCTTGTTGTATTGATACTGCTGTGCCCCAACACATCTGCGAGCTTCGCAATATCCTTATCAATTTCGTAAAAGCTTCTGGCAAACAGGTGACGGAGATTATGCGGAAATATTTTATCGGCCAGAACCCCGGCTTCTTTCGCCAGACCTTTCATTTTGCGCCAGATATTGCTTCTGTCCATGGTATTGCCGGCCTTCGTGATAAACACCTCCCCTTTTTCGATTCCATTTTTCTGTATGTAAAGAAGCAGTTTTTTTCTCAGATTTCCCGGTATCATGATCCTTCTGTTTTTCCCTTTGCAGCACACCTCTGCGTATCCCAGCCTGACAGCCTTTACCGTCACGAAACTCAGCTCGCTCACTCGAATTCCCGTACAGCAGATCGTCTGCAGGATCATCTCCAGCCTGATATTGCCGGTCCTTCTCGCTGCTTTTACCAGGCGGACATACTCCTGTCTCGTCAGTTCTTTTTCCTCCAGGCAAAAGGCCTGCTGCTGTATTTTTAGCTGCTTAACAAGAAATTCCGGATGATCCAGCCAGCGAAAGAAACTGTTTAAGGAAGCAAGCATGGTGTTCACACTTCTTGCGCTGTATTTTTTTTGCAGGGACTCCTTGTAGCTGATGATCCGCTCTTTGGTCACCGGATTTTTCCCTATATAGCTTAAAAAGCATCCGATGTCATGAATATACTTTTTAATCGTTATTTTACTTTTCTCTTCCATAATTAAATATTTTTTAAACTCTTCAACTTCTGTTCTTTTAATCTTAAGTCCATTCATTCCTTCTACCTCTTTCCCCATTCGTATTGTTGCATACTCATACATTTCCCTTTGCCGCAATTAAGTTTAGCACACCCCCATAGCTTCATGCATAAAAAATGCCCCATCAGCCGTATAGGAACAGGCCGATGAGGTATCGTAAAACCATCTATATCACCAAAAAGCACCTTGATGATACGAAAAAACCGCAGGAACCAATCACATTCCTGCGGCGAACTTTTTCTATATACATCAGGAGAACAACGGCGTAGAGAAATACCGGTCTCCCGTATCTGGAAGCAGAACAACGATTCTCTTCCCTTCATTTTCCGGTCTTCCGGCCAGTTCCTTTGCAGCCCATACCGCTGCCGAGGATGAAATACCAACCAGAATTCCTTCATTCTGAGCGATCTCACGACCGGTCACATAGGCATCTTCGTCCTTCACACGAATGATCTCATCATAAATATCCTGGTTCAGGATCGTTGGAATGAATCCGGCGCCAATGCCCTGAAGTCCGTGAGGACCAGGATTTCCGCCGGAAAGAATGGGAGATCCCTCCGGTTCTACCGCTACGATTTTCACGTCAGGATTCTGGCTCTTTAAATATTCGCCGGTTCCGGTAATCGTTCCGCCGGTTCCGACTCCTGCTACGAAAATATCCACAGTGCCATCGGTATCCCTCCAGATCTCCGGACCGGTCGTCTCCTTATGAGCCTTCACGTTCGCCGGATTATCAAACTGCCCCATGATCACGGATCCGGGTATCTCGTCTCTCAGCTCTTCTGCCTTCGCGATCGCTCCCTTCATCCCCTTCTTGCCATCGGTCAGTACAATCTCCGCACCGTAGGCCTTCAGTAAATTCCGGCGCTCTACGCTCATGGTTTCCGGCATGGTGAGAACTGCACGGTAGCCCTTCATCGCCGCGATGCTGGCAATGCCAATGCCGGTATTACCGGAAGTCGGTTCGATAATGGTTGCGCCCGGTTTCAAGGTTCCCGCCGCTTCCGCATCAAGAATCATAAACAGCGCCGCACGGTCCTTCACGCTGCCTGCCGGATTTAAATACTCCAGCTTTGCGATGACGGATGCCTTCAGCTGATGCTTCTTCTCGTAATTAGTCAGCTCTACCAGCGGGGTGCTGCCAATCAGTTCCATTGCACTCTTTCTGATCTTTTCCATAATCATCCTCTTTTCTAATTCATAGTATTCTTATATGAATTCTTTTTACTGATTTTAGTCTTGTTACTGCCATTTGTCAACTGTTTTTTTGTGATTATGGAAAATATTTCTATAAATCGTATAAGCGGCTGTATTTTTCCTTCAGATACTGAATGTAATATTTCGGATTGAAATCTTCTCCTGTCGTATCCTTCAGAATCTCTCTGCTGGTCTTCAGCTTGCCAAAACGATGGACGTTTTCCCGTAAATATTCACGGATTACTCCGATCTCCCCTCTCTCCAGAAGGCCCTCAAAGTCCATCTCTTTCTTCATATGGTAATACAGCTGTGCCCCAAACGCACTGCCCAGCGCATAGGATGGGAAATAGCCAAAGGAGCCCTGAGACCAGTGAATATCCTGCAGTACGCCTTCGGAGGCATTTTCAGGACGGATTCCTAAGTACTCCTCGTATTTGTCCGCCCAGATCTCCGGAAGCTTCTTTAAATCCAGATCTTCTTCGATGATCATCTTCTCGATCTCATACCGGATCAGAACGTGAAGGCTGTATGTCAGCTCATCCGCCTCCGTACGAATCAGGCCCGGTTCTGCCTTATTGATGGCTTCCACAAACTGTTCCCTGCTGACTCCCTTTAACTGCTCCGGGAAAATGGACTGGAGCTTCTCATAAAGCGGCACCCAGAAGGCGGCATTGCGGCCGATAATATTTTCGAAGAATCTGGACTGGGATTCATGCATTCCCATGGAAGCGCCCTGGCCCACCAGTGTCTGTGTCAGGTCGTCGCCGATACCGAGTTCATAGATTCCGTGGCCCGCCTCGTGGATCACGGAGAACAGGGAACTGTCCACATGGTCGTTGTAATGTGTCGTAATTCTTACGTCATGATTGTGCAAATTCGTCGTAAATGGATGAGCACTGACTGCCAGCACACCCTTATTAAAATCAAAGCCTACGTACTCTGCCAGAAATTCCGCCAGCTCTCTCTGCTTCTCTTCCGGATAATCTCCTGTCAGGAAGGCGTTTTCAATCTTCTTTCCACGTTCCCTGATCTCACGGATCAGGGGAACAATGGCCTCTTTCAGCTCATCAAAGAACTTATCAAGCAGTTCCATGTTAAAGTCCTTCTCGTATAAATCCAGCATGGAATCGTAAAGCTTTACGCCATCCTTTGCGCGGTAGGAGGCAAATTTCTTCTGGTAGTCCACTACCTTTTTCAGAGTGGGAACAAATTTGTCAAAATCATTCTCCTTCTTCGCCTTAGACCACACTCTCGTAGCCTCTGATACCAGCTGTGCGTTATCGCGGTACTCCTCCGCCGGGATGCAGACAAGCTGTTCCCTCGTCTCCTTCGCCTCTTTCACAATGGCTTTCTCCACGTCTGTGAGGCCCTCTTCCTTCTCACACGCTTCGATGGCTTCCTTCATCTCGTCGCCTGCCACCATGTTGTAATACTCTTCAGATAAAGCTCCGATCACTCTGGCCGTATGGGCTCCGGCTTCCTCGGGTGCCAGCGTTTCATTATCCCACTCAAACAAAATCAGAGCGGTCTGTAACGCCATTGTCTTTTCCAGTACTTTTTCCAGTCTTTCATATGCTTTGCTCATGATGCCTTATCTCCTTGCTTCTTTATTCATATTCTGTCAAACATGTATTCAGTATACCTCTTCTGCCATATCCTGTAAAGTATGGAAATCCGGCCCACAAGGCATACTGTAAACGGTAAGAGACAGTCTTACCAAACAGTATATACGAAAACTCAGAAATTACTACTATCCGTCTGCCTATGTCTCCGCCTGCAAACGCAAAAAACGAAAAATGCAGGAAACCGGCATCTCCGGCATTCCTGCATCCATTTTTTCGTGTGATCCGTGTATATCCACGATTCCATGCATCAAAAATACTTCTTATTCCCCCATAAGTTGCTCTTTTTTAAATCCAGATATTCATTATAGGCTTTTTCCAAAATCTGCTTCTCGTTGGAAAATTTCAGTAAATGATACGCTTCGTGGAACTTATAATACCCGGAATCGATAAAATACTCTTCCCGTTGTGGTTTGCTGTAATAGCTGTCCGCCATCATCAGATACCAGTGAACATCCTTCTCCACCATATCCTGCGGCGTGTTAAAGGAGTACTGACTCTTTCCGATATACTTAATAATCGACGCACTGACTCCCGTCTCTTCCTTCACTTCACGAAGGGCCGTCTCCTTATATTCTTCTCCCGCTTCTACAGTTCCTTTTGGCAAAACCCAACCTTCATATTTGTTCTTATAATTCTTATATAAAACCAGAATTTTACCTCGAAAAATAACCACACCGCCACAGCTCGTTGCCTCTATCATTGCAATTCCTCCAGACTGAAACCTTGCATCCCTGTCCGGGATTCCGGTTTTGGTGTGTCTCACAGACTGGGTATAGTATACCTCTTTTTAAGCCTATATGCAAGAGTGTTCTTGTCATGGCATGTGAAACGGGACTTGTCATCTCGAAAAGTAGGTATCAAACAGCGATCTGGCTATTGGCGCGGCCGTTTTTCCCCCGGAACCGCCTTCCTCCACGATCACGCTTACCACCAGTTTCGGATGCTCCGCCGGGGCAAATCCGATAAACCATGCGTGAGTCTCCTTGTCCTTGTCAAATTCCGCCGATCCTGTCTTCCCCGCCACCGTATAGGCATCCGTACGCACCGCGGAACCGGTTCCTTCCGTTACAACGGCCCGCATAAGCTCTGTTAAACTGGACGACTCCTCCGCGGTCATCAGATTGCCGTATGACTGGGGCATAAATTTTTTAATGACATCACCGCCCACATTTTCCACGTGGTCGATGAGGTACGGCTTCATCAGAGTGCCGCCGTTTGCGATGGCTGCCGCGATCATGCCGCCATGTATGGGTGTCATCTGGGTCTGTCCCTGTCCGATGGAGGTCTGAAGAATCTGCCACGTATCGCCGTCCGGCGTCAGCGTATAGGCGCTCTGACTGTATGGAATGGCGATGGGAAGAGGCGTATCGAACAGAAGCTGATCCGCCGTGGTCTTAAGCCTTCCTAAATCCAGCGTCAGGGCGAGATTCGCAAAAGCGCCGTTGCAGGAATTTGCAAAGGCCCTGACAAAGTCCTGACTGCCATGCGCCGTCTCATGGTAACATTTTATCGTATAATCCTCATAGTGAAAAAAACCGCTGCAGTCGAACCGGTAATCCCTGAAATTCTCCGGATTCTCCCTTATATACTCTAATGCCGTCACAATCTTGAACGTCGAGCCCGGCGGATAGAGCCCCTGAGTGGCACGGTTTAACAGCTGTCCCTCGCTGTTGTCGCCTGCCACGAGAGCGTCCCAGTCCGCAGCCAGCGTATTGGGATTGTAGTCCGGTTTTGAGACCATGGCGAGTATCTTCCCGGTGTCCGGTTCCATAGCGACCACCGCCCCTTTCCGGCTGCCCAGAGCGTCATACGCCGCCTTCTGGAGGTCTACGTCGAGAGTCGTGATCACATTGTCCCCGAGATTTTTAACGGACGACAGCTCATTGATCACCTGCTCGGCCAGGTTCACGTGGCTGGTCAGCAGATAAAAGTTACCCAGTGCCTCCAGGCCGGTCTTTCCCCTGGCAGAATACCCAACCACATGGGAGAACATGGAATCATAGGGATAATACCTCGTCTCGCCGCCGTTCTCGTCCACATTTGTCTGAGCCAGAACTCTTCCGTCACTGCTTAAGATTTCTCCCCTTACCACCCGGTCCGAAAAGCTGTCGAGTCGGGCGTTGTAGGAATTGTTGATCACATTTTCACTTTTTATCTGAAGAAAAAAGGCAAAATACAGGACCAGTCCTGCGAAAAGAGCCGCCACCGCATAGGTAATCATCAGAATATGGCGGTTTGCCTTGGGATTCGGGTCAGCCTTTTTCATATTGTTTCTCTTCCTCTTCATTCTGTTTTAAAATATACAGCCCCTGCATGACTCCGAACAGAATAAACGTGCTGAACACAGAGCTTCCGCCGTAACTCATCAGGGGAAGGGTCACTCCGGTAGAAGGAATAAACTTCGTCACGCCTCCCACGGTTAAAAATACCTGGACGATATAGACCGTTCCCAGACCAAAGGCAATCAGTTTGTAAAACACCGCTTTCATGCGGCTGGCAATCATCATAAACTGCAGAAAGCACCCAAAGCAGATGAACAGAACGCACAGGGCAAAGATTCCTCCCAGTTCCTCCGAAACGGCGGAAAATACAAAGTCCTTTTCCACCACCGGTATCTTCCCAGGCATTCCCTGACAGAGTCCCATGCCAAACCATCCGCCCGTTCCGATGGCGAAAAGGGACTGGGTAATCTGATATCCCTTATTTTCAATATCCGACCATGGGTTTCTCCAGGCTAGCACCCTCGCCCTGACATGATCGAAAAGCTGATAGGCCAACACCGAAGCCGCGGTCCCCGCACCTGCTCCGCCCAGAAGATACACCCATTTCCCCGTAGCCACAAACAGCATCAGCACGTAGGTTACGAAGAAAATCAATGCGCTTCCCAAATCCTTGGAAGCCACCAGAATCAGTACATGGAGGGCGGCCACCAGCGTAGTCATACATACTGTCTTAAACTTCGTGGAACGGTAAAACATAGTCGCCACGAAGAAGACGAAGCTGATTTTTACGAATTCAGACGGCTGGAAGGTAAAGCCTCCGATTCCGATGGAAAGCTGAGCTCCATAGCTGCTAATTCCGGTAATCAGCACGACGCCGAGCAGAATCAGTCCCAGGATCCCATAGACCCACGGAATCTTCGACAGCTGCCATACCCGGTCCATAATAAACGGTATAATCCAGGTAATGACCGCGGCCGCCAGCACGATCACAAACTGTTTCAGCGCCCGGTCAAAGGACAGCCGCGTCAAAATGATAAAGCCCACGCTGAGCAGCATACACATATTGTTGACCAAAAGACGTGAAACATTGTGGTAGAACAGGCGGTAAACGTAAATGTAGCACAGAAAAAATACCACCTGCGCCACATAAAACGCGAGGATGCGCTCATCTCCCGTTTTCAGCCACAGTATCCCGTATGCCAGAAAATGAATCAGAAACATGCACCGGTTCTGACGTCCGCATATCTTCTTTTGTTTTCCTTCATCCCGGAAAGAAAAATACCGGAAATTCAACCAGGTATACACCGCAATCAGCAGTATCATCAAATACCTGGAAACATCGACAATCAGATTCACCATAGGCTCCTACTCCACACCGCGTTTAAAATGTCCTCTTGTAAAGTCTCCAAAGGGCTGTTCCACCCGTTTCCCCGACAGCAGGCTGTCTGTAAAGCACCGGATCACCGCCGCCGTCTCCTGCGGTGTCTCAACGGTAAACTGAAGTCTTACCGCCGCCGGGGCCAGCGCCTTTATCTGTTTCTCCATTCCCAGGAGGGATACCGGCGCTGCATTATAAATCGAGTTATAGCAGAATGCACAGTGATTCTTCACAGGGAATTCCTTGCCCATACGGTCTTTCAGCATAAGAAGCCCCGGCTTTTTATCACACTTCTCCGTTCCCTGGTGAATACACTGCGCCGTCACCATCATGGGCAGACGGCCATATGCAATCAACTCACCAGGTTTGGAGAGCCGGGAAAGCTCTCTCTCGTTTAATTCTACCGGCCAGGTCAGCTCTGCGGCACCCATCTTCATAAGAAAGGATTCCGCTCTGTCGTTCATTCCATACATCCCATAGTCGAAAACCCAGGGGATTTCCGGGCCATGTTCCTTCAAATATCCGATCTCCTCCATGGAACGGATCAGCACTCCGTCAAATCCGGCTTCGCAAAAAGCCTTCTGACTGCGTTCGAAATACCGTTCCGCCTCGGTCCGGAAGATATGGGGCATCGTCAGCATACACTCTTTTCCCGCGTCGTGACAGGCCGAGACCGTCGTTTTCCAAAGCTCCGGCCCGAACTCAGCCGCATCCACATAGACTCGCTTCACATGAGGATTATCGAGACCTGCACTGAGACAGTCCGGGCGCTCGAGGGAAACGAAAATACGCGCCAAACCATTTTCTCTGCGGTTGGCAGTCTCCAACGTACCGCGATTCTTTTCGTCCGCCGTTTCCACCGTCTGCGGCACTGTTTCCACCATCTGCGGCACTGTTTCCACCGCTTGCGGCGCCTCGCGGCGGTACTGCTTAAGCACTGCGTCTTCCAGTGCTTCCAGCCCTCTTCTTCGCAGATCATTCAAAGACTGCACCGGAAGAAAGACTTCCCCGGCAAGCTCAACGGTAAGAGTTTCAAAGTAAAATGGAGTATTCCCGGTCTTTTCCAGCTGCTTTCTGATCCTGGCTTCATCCATGGGCTGTTTTAAAGCCTCCAGAACGGGATCACCGGACACGGACACGCGGCAGTCTCCGCAGGAAAGCTCCAGCAATGCAGGCTTTCCCGTCTCCAGGACAACCGTTCCCCGGATCGGCTCCTGCAGCTGCTTTTCCACAAAATTCTTATCCAGATAATCGAACAGCTCCTGGTTGCCTTCGCGGAAGGATGGTTTTTCCTTCCATACCACCATATCTTTCCCATTATGGCGGCGGTAGTATCCGTCCGTCTGGCCCCCGCGGTCAAACAGCTCCAGAAGGCGCTTTCTGTCCTTTTCATCCACCCGGTAACCGGCCCGTCCCCGTTCCAGATAAAGGTCCGTGTAGCGCCGGTAGATTTCCACCACTCCGGCCGTATAGCGCGGACTCTTCATCCGGCCTTCAATCTTCATGGAGTAGATTCCCGCTTCTATCATATCGGGAATGAGATCCAGGGTGCATAAATCCTTTAAACTCAGCACATACCGGCTGTCCTTCCCATTCAGAGTCTTCCCATCCCGTTTCACGTCATAAGGCAGGCGGCAGGTCTGCGCGCACCTCCCCCGGTTGCCGCTCCGTCCGCCGATCAGGCTGCTGAACAGACACTGACCTGAATAGCAGTAGCAAAGCGCCCCATGGACAAAGCTTTCGATCTCCACGTCCACCTCCCGGTGAATTCCCGCAATCTCCTCCAGAGACAATTCCCTGGCAGTCACCACACGCTCCGCGCCCAGTTCCTTCAGGAGGCGTGCTCCATACACTCCAGTTATGGTCATCTGCGTACTGGCGTGGACCGGCAATTCCGGGAAACGTTCTCTGATCAGCGCAAACGCCCCCATATCCTGAACGATAACCGCATCGACTCCCCGCATATAATAAGGCTCCAGAAACGCATATAAATCTGCCAGCTCCGTTTCCTTCATGAGCGTGTTCACGGTCATGTACAGTCTGCATCCATAGAGATGGGCATAATCAATCGCCTCTAAAAGACGGTCTTCTTCCGGATTATCCGCGTAAGCGCGGGCTCCAAACCTGCTGCCGCCGATATAGACTGCGTCGGCCCCTGCCGCCACTGCTGCCTTCATACTTTCCAATGACCCCGCCGGAGCGAGAATCTCTACTCTTTTCTGTTTCACGTAATCCTCCCTTATAAGCTTTTTCTAATAATAAGGGGATGTCTCCCTGCTCATGAGACATCCCCCGATTTTATTCCTTATTCTCACTGCCTGTCCGGACTGTGCCGCCGGTCTGACCTGCGTTCTTCTTACTCTCCGAAGCATTCCCGGCAGATGCAGCCTGTCTGGAGGTTCTGCCTGCTGCCAGCTCCTTATTCGCGGCCTCCAGCTTCATCTGGGTCGTCACCAGCTCATGCTTCAGGCTGTAGACTTCCTTTTCCATCTCATGCTTTTGCCGCTCCAGCTGCGCGATCTGCTCTCTCGCTTTGAAGTAATCGTCCGCCATATTCAGTTCTACCATGGCGGTCTGGTACTCTGCACTCTGCTTCGTAAAACCTTCCTGCCTCTTAAGCGTTGTGATCATCTCATTGATATAGCTGGCCACACGCTGCATGTAGCCCTCATCCTCGGTGCCTCCCAGAGTATATATTCTTCCATCTATTAAAACCTCGGTATAGTGCTTGGTATCCATGTCATGCTCTCCTGTTATCTTTTGCTGTATCGCTTTCTTATCATAATATACCATATTTTACACGGATGTCAAAGTGTTTTCCTGCACTGAGTTTTTACATTTCTTCCTGTTCGCAGCTATTCCAGAGCAAGTCCCAGATGGTGATACGCCCGTTCCGTCGCCACACGGCCGCGGGGCGTTCGGTTGATAAACCCGTTCATCAGCAGATAGGGCTCATACACGTCCTCCAAAGTCCCTGCATCCTCGCCGAGAGAAGCCGCCAGCGTCTCAAGCCCCACCGGTCCTCCCGAAAATTTCTCTATCATTGTGATTAAGATGGCTCTGTCATTGTTATCCAGTCCAAATTTATCCACATCCAGAATATCCAGTGCGAAATCTGCCACCTCTTTCGTGATCACGCCGTTGTACTTCACCTGGGCAAAATCACGAACCCGCTTTAACAGACGGTTCGCCAACCGCGGCGTACCTCTGGAGCGCTTGGCGATCTCCGCGGCGCCTTCCGGCTCAATCTCCACCTCTAATACCTTAGCCGAGTGGCAGACGATAATCTCCAGCTCCTTCGGCGTATAAAATTCCATCTTCTGTACCACGCCGAACCGGTCCCGCAGCGGGGCTGTTAAGAGTCCCGCCCTGGTGGTTGCACCGACCAGCGTAAACCTGGGTAAATCCAGGCGGATCGAACGCGCTGCGGAATCCTTGCCCAGCATGATGTCGATTGCGTAATCCTCCATGGCCGGATACAGGACTTCCTCCACCTGACGGTTAAGGCGGTGTATCTCATCCACAAACAGGACATCGCCTTCCTGAAGGTTATTCAATATGGCCGCCATCTCCCCCGGCTTCTCAATCGCGGGGCCGCTGGTCACTTTCATGTTTACGCCCATCTCATTGGCAATGATCCCGGATAAGGTTGTCTTCCCCAGTCCCGGCGGTCCGTAAAACAGCACATGGTCAAGGGATTCTCCCCTGGCCTTCGCTGCGTCGATATACACCTTTAAGTTGGCCTTCAGCTTCTCCTGGCCAATATAATCGTTCAGACTCTGCGGACGGAGGTTGGGCTCGATCCGCTTATCTTCTTCCGTAACTTCTGTCGTTATGATTCTTCGTTCCATCTTCTCATCTACCTGCTGTTTTTATAGGAATGCCAGATGCTTCAGCGATGCCTTCAGGACATCCTCGGAGGTCATGTCGTCACTCACTTCCACCTTGCCTACCGCGCGGTTCGCCTCGGTCTGGGAATATCCCAGCGCAACCAGCGCTTCGATCGCCTCTTTGGCCACACCTCCGGCTGATATCTCGGGGCCTTCCGCTGCCGCAAACTGTGCAGGCAGAACCTCCGCCATATCAATCTTGTCCTTCAAATCCAGAATCACCCGCTGGGCCGTCTTCACTCCGATCCCCGGCGCCCTGGAAATTGCCTTCGCGTCGCCGGAAATAATAGCGACCCTCAAATCATCAGGCGTCATGGCCGACAGGACGCCCAGCGCCCCCTTCGGGCCAATCCCGCTGACGCTGATCAGCTGCTTAAACATCCGTAAGTCCTGCCGGTTTAAGAAACCATAAAGGCACATCCCGTCTTCCCTCACCTGAAAATATGTATACAAAATCGTCTCCATACCAATGCCCGGCAAGCGGTCCAGTACGGATAACGGTACATGGATTTCCAGACCGATGTATCCCGCTTCAATGATCACGGTGTCTTCAAAGATATCGACCAGAGGTCCCTTTACATAAGAAATCACGCGCTCAGTCTCCTTTTTCTCTTCTCTGCTTTGCCTTTTATCATATCATACCGTGTATTCATATGCAAGCAGTTAATCGAACAAATATTCTGTTTTCCCGTCCGGAGGTTGCCCTTCACAGCCTGGGAGGAATCCATTTTTCCGGTAAATACACACTTAAAAAGACCGGTTTAAGTCTTTCCTGAATTTTCTCCTTATGATATAATGACTCCATAAAAACGGATTTCAGGAGACATCACGATGATTACCATACACGAAACACCGCTTTTCCCTGAGACATACCCCTTGGACCGTCTCGGGAAGCGGGAAGACCTTTTATTTTTTGATATAGAAACGACCGGATTTTCCGGAGAATATTCCAACCTGTATTTAGTCGGATGCGTCTATTACGAGGGCGGCCGGTGGAACCTGGTTCAGTGGTTTGCCGACACCGTGTCTGCCGAGAAAGAGGTGCTTACTACCTTCTTTGAATTTCTGAAACGATTCCCTATCGTCGTGCATTTTAACGGGGACGGCTTCGATATTCCTTATCTTTTAAAGCGCTGCCGCGCCTACGACCTGCCTTACGATTTTTCCGGAGTGACGAGTCTGGATATCTATAAAAAAATCCGCCCTTACCGGAACCTGCTTGGCCTGGAGAGCATGAAACAGAAAGCCATCGAACAGTTTCTCGGCGTCGAGCGGGAAGATATCTACTCCGGCGGCCAGCTGATTGAAGTATATAAGGATTATTTATTTTCGCACGAACAGGTGCTTTTGGACATGCTTCTCTTACATAATGCCGACGATCTCCGGGGGATGCCTGGTATCCTGCCTATACTCAATTATCCGGACTATCTGGAGCACGGCTTCACGCTGGTAGATCAGGAGCTTCTGACACGGAACGATCTCTTCGGCCGGGAATATCACTCCCTCAAACTGATTTACCAAAGCGACTATACCGTGCCGGTTCCATTTTCCCGTTCCTCCTCCGTGGCCGATCTCGAAGCGAAGGGCGGACAGCTCACGGCCTCTGTCGATCTGTATGAGGGAGAGCTTAAGTATTTTTATCCTGATTACAAAAATTATTACTACCTGATCTATGAGGACCGGGCGATCCATAAGAGCGTCGCAGAATACGTGGACAGGGAAGCCCGCATCAAGGCAACGGCAAAGACCTGCTATACACGCCGTGCCGGCTGCTATCTGCCCCAGTTTGCTCCCATCTTTGAGCCGGTTCTTCAAAAGGAGTATAAGGACCGTATCACATACTTTCCATATGATGACAGGCAGTTTGCGGAACAGGAACGTAACGGCGGTTACGTCCGCCATTTACTGGATTACCTGTGCAGTAAATAGAGGAGAGGCAGAGCGCAAACGAGAGAGCGTTCGCTCAAACGCCCCCCTGCATCTTTCTGAATGCACGCGGAGATACGCCTTTCGCCTTTCTGAACGCGTCTCCAAAATAGTTTCCGTCTCCAAATCCGCACCGGTCTGCAATCTCTATGACAGAGCAATCGGAATTGAGAAGAAGTCTAGACGCCTCCCGTATTCTGATATTGGTCAGATATTCTTTATACCCAAAACCTGTGACCGCCTTAAACTTCCGGGAGAAATAGGCGGGACTCATGTGGCTTAATTCCGCCATCTCCTCCAGGGTAATGGGATTCTGATAATGATCGTAGATATATTTGGCAGCTTCCTCGATGGTCTCTTCTCCCAGTTCCAGCCGGCCATGATCCGTCTCCGCCTCCTGACAGCGGGACAGTGACACCAGAAGTTCATAAAAACACCCTCTTTTCATGAGCGGTGAAAATCCATCCTGTCCTGTCTCCTCATATTCGATCCGGCTGATCAGCTCTTCCACTCTGCTCCGGTTTCCACTTGGAACGGTAACCTTGGAGTTGCGGAAAATATATTCCACATTCTCTTCCCCGCACAGTTCCTTCATACTGTCGAGATATTCCCCGTCAAAGCTGATGGTAACCCTTTCATTAACCGGACTCGAATGGTATGTGGTCCGGTGTATCTCCCCCGGCTTTAAGAAGATAATATCCCCCGGTTCGACGTAATACAGCGTATGGTTGATAAATATCTTGCAGTGTCCCGAATAGAGATAATAAAACTCGTAATGCGTATGCCAGTGGCTTTCCGCCATGTGAAACTCATAAGACCGCTTTGTGCGGCTGATGTTGCATTTCATAGCTTTCCCCCAATCAATAATCACCATTTTTCAGCAGGGCCTTCATATAGGCGAAGGTCCGCTCTTCTCCATGTTCCTTCAGCATCAGAAGGAGTTCTTCCAGCAGCCTGGCCGTCTCCGGCGCTATGACCATATACTTCTTCGCATGGCTGTAATACTCCCAGGGGGATGCATCCGTGTAGTCCTTCCCCTTATATGTTTTGGACGCCGCGATCCGGTCCATCATCATCTCGATGACGTACTTAAGCGGCATCTTATGGCCGGCCAGACCCTTCGACATATCTGTCGTAAAGTCGATCCAGTATTCGTAATGATGCTTATTCCTCCCCTTGTGGTGAAGCCACGCCTTCGAAAAGCCCTTCTCCTCCCTTTCTGCAGCGTTGGGACTCCTCGTCCCCTGATAATAAATCACCCCTGGAATAAACTCTTCCGGACCGTATTTCGACAGATCATGAAGGAGTCCCTGTTTATAAAGCCCTACCCGGAAACAATTCTTCATGACTCTGAATTTATGCACCGTTATCGTATGAAAATGTCCCCAAAGATTATGTAACGTCATGGCCGCCTCCATCTGTTCTTAAAAGCGCAGAATACGCTTCAAATCGTTCCCATTTTACCACACTTTTCCTACTCTATGCCACTATAATTTCTTTCTTCTTTTATTTTTTAGATTTCTTATTTTTTTAAGCTGAAAATGTTTGACACCTTTCCCAAACTATGCTATTCTTAGGGAAGTTGCAGAGATGCTGCAGCTCAATATACTATAATTTTTTTATTCATTTTGGAGGTATCACAATGAAAGGTACAGTTAAGTGGTTTAACAACCAAAAAGGTTACGGATTTATTTCCGACGAGCAGGGTAACGACGTATTCGTACACTACTCAGGTCTGAACATGGATGGCTTCAAGTCTTTAGACGAAGGCGCCAGCGTAGAATTCGACGTAGTCGATGGTGCTAAGGGACCTCAGGCAGTAAACGTTACCAAATTTTAATCATTGACTTAGCGATGTACCTTTTTCAAGATGTGACCGCCACTGCGAATTTCCCATGCGTGGATTGAAATAACATAAAGGAAGAAGTACGATTGTTTTACATGATTACAGACAGAGCCACCCGATTTCGGATGGCTCTTTTTGACTGCACAGAGATATTTACCCTATGAAACCCTATCTCACCGCACGGTCGCGGATATCCGTCAGTTCTTCCACAGAGAAATTGTAGTGCCTGTTGCAGAAATGGCAGTTCACCTCGATGCTCTCGCCCTCATCAATCATTTCGTTTAATTCTTTCTTTCCAATACTGATTAATGCTTTTTCTACACGTTCTTTCGTACAGTTGCAGGTAAACTCCGCCGGAACCTTATCCATAATTTCAAGGCCAAACTCCCCTAATATATGATCCAGAATCATCTCCGGGGTATTCCCCTCATCCAGCAGTGAAGTAATGGAGGTGATCTCGCCCAGCTTCTTTTCCAGCTTATCGATCATCTCGTCCGACGCGCCCGGCAGAAGCTGAATGATAAAGCCTCCCGCCTGTTTCACCGTATTGTCCTTATTCATCAGGACTCCCAGTGCTACAGAGGACGGCGTCTGCTCCGACGTAGCATAGTAATAGGTTAAATCTTCCGCAATCTCTCCGCCGACCAGAATTGTCTGACCTACGTACGGTTCCTTTAAGCCGATATCCTTAATCACGCTTAAAACGCCCTCTCCCACGGCTCCGCCCACATCCAGCTTGCCTTTCTCATTAGGCGGCAGCATGACTCCCGGATTAAAGGCATAGCCTTTTACATTGCCCTTAGAGTCCGCGGTCACGGTCAGGCCTTCAATCGGGCCGCTCCCCTGTATCTTAAGGGTCAGTAAATCGTCATCGCCCTTCATCATAACACCCATCATGGCTCCCGCCGTTAAAAGGCGTCCTAAGGCCGCTGTGGCCACAGGGCTCGTATTATGGGCAAGCCTTGCTTGTTCCACCAGTTCTCTTGTTGTAGCCGCAAATGCACGGACCTCATGGTCTCCGGCTGTGGCTCGTACAATATAATCCGTCATCGTTCTTCCTCTTTCTTTCCGCGTTCCCTGGCAACGACGTAGATACGCTCACTGTCCTCCCTTATGGGATTCTCCGTAAATGCGTCATAAGCCGCCACAAAGTCCATTCCTGCCTCTCTAAGTGCCATTATCACTGTGTCCAGAGAATAGGCTTTCTGATAGTGAGTTTCCACATACTTCCGGTAGAGATCGTCCTCCATCCGGATAAACAGGGCTAAATCGTATTCATTGACCATGGTGTCCTGATCGTAATAATTCTCCCAGATGAAGCTGCTCTCCTCCCGGTCTTCCGCAATGGTAGATTCCCCAAGCACATTTTCATACTTATAGATTGTGTTTAAATCAAAAATAAAAATACCTTCCGGATCCAGGTAATTGTTAACAAGAGAAAATACCTCCACCAGATCGTCGTATTCCAGGATATAGTTGATACAGTCGCAGATGCTGACCACGGCTGCCACCGTGCCGTACAGCTCGAAATCCCGCATATCCTGAAGCAGATATAGAATATCACGCCCGGAGGCGGCGCGCTTATCCATGGCGATCTGAAGCATGTCCTCGGAATTGTCGACGCCGATCATGTCGTAGCCTTCCTCGGCCAGGAGCTCCGTCACACTTCCCGTTCCGCATCCCAGATCCAGGACCAGGCCGTCTTCTACGCCGTATTTCTTTAAAAGTCCGGTTAGATACCGGCACCATTCTCCATATGGAATATTATCCATAAAGGTATCGTACACCTCTGCAAATCCGGTATAGGCCTCCATCTGCATCTCCTCCTCTTAACAATCAAATACCCCGCACATAACATGCAGGGTATCAGTTTGCGTTACTATGCGTTCTTTCCGCAGCACTTCTTATACTTCTTGCCGCTTCCGCACGGACATGGATCATTTCTTCCGATCTTCGGTCCCTTTACAATGGTTCCTGAAGCTTTCTGCTTCTTGTACAGCTCTTTCTTCTTCTCTTCCGGAAGAAGCTGCTCCCACTGAGGAAGACCGTAAAGCCATTCCGCTTTCGCCTCTACCATGTTGTAATATAACTTTTCCGGATCGATCTCGATCTTTACAACAGTATCCTCGTCCATGGTGTCGATCGGGTTCTCATATCCCTTTAAGCTCTCATTGATACCATCTAAAAATCCTGTCATGGTCTGAACATCGGTACCGTACTTTTCAGCCAGTTCCTTCACAGTTCCTTCCACTACAGTCTCCGGCGCGGAGAGAATCTGCTCATAGATGCCTTTCTCCACTACGAAGTAATTAGACCATAACTCTTCCCTTGCTTTATCATCCAGCCCATCGCCATACGCCAGGGTTCTCCAATTTTCTAAAATAGTCATCGCTCAACCATCCTTTTATCTCTTATTTCTGTAATACTCCATGAATCAGTATATAACAACTTTGACAAATTTGCAAAACGTTTTTTGATTATTTGGACACGGAATCAAAAAAAAGTGCAGAAAGCTGCATAAACTCGAGGTTTTTCAGCCTTCCACACTAAAAAGGGGAGGATAAGTATTTCTTTTTTCTTTTGTTGATAGTATTATAATTCCCATTCTGGATTTTTTTATACCGGGAGATACCAACTTTTTTTAATGAAAGAATCCCCATGCCAAGCACAGGGATTTTACTTTTTTATTCGCTGATTGTTCTTGGATAAACAGAAACCTGCTTTTTGTCTCTGCCCTTTCTTTCAAATCTGACAACGCCATCCACGGTAGCGAACAGTGTATCATCTCCACCACGGCCTACGTTGATGCCTGGATGAATATGTGTACCACGCTGTCTGTAAAGAATGTTGCCGGCTAAAACGAACTGGCCGTCCGCTCTCTTGGCGCCTAATCTCTTGGACTCGGAGTCTCTGCCGTTCTTTGTAGATCCAACACCTTTTTTATGTGCAAAAAATTGAAGATTCATATTTAACATTTGTCAGTCCCCCTTATTAAGCGTTGATCTTATCGATCTTGATCTGTGTATAAGCCTGTCTGTGACCATTCTTCTTATGGTAGCCGGATTTTCTCTTATACTTGTAAACGATGACTTTCTTTGCTTTGCCTTCCTTTACAACAGTACCCGTTACAGTAGCTCCTGCTACGGTAGGACATCCAACTGCCAGTTCTCCGTTGTTCACAACCAGAATCTGATCAAATGTTACTGTTTCTCCTGCTTCGACACCAAGCTTTTCAACCTTGATTGTGTCACCTTCTGATACTTTGTACTGCTTGCCACCTGTTGCGATAATTGCGTACATATGGCACCTCCTGTTTTCTTTACTCGCCAATTTCGGTGGTCCGGGAAGCCGGACGCTTAGGACCTTGTTGAGCGGCACATACTTAGTTAGGATAGCATTATTTGGTTAATATGTCAAGAAAATTCCGGCTGTTTTACATTCTATCCCGCCAGATTTATTTTAAGTAATGTAAAAAACAGGATCACTGTCCCTAAAATTATAAGCGCGCAGCCACATTTACTGACAAAGTTCAGAATCTCTTTCATTCTGGACTGCCCTCTTAATCCGGGTACTGTAAGCCGGTAGATCGAATATCCCAAAAGTGTGCCCCACGTATTGTTAAACATATCATCCAGCTCACACAGGCCTAACCTGAAAAAATACTGAGTTGCTTCGATTGCCACCGACAAAAGAAATCCAAATAAAACCGTCAGCAGAGAGTATTTAAAGATCTTTCCATTCATTGGCAGAAGGTACCCCAGCGGGATAAAAAGGGCAATATTCCCCAGTATATAAAACCAGTGTATCCTTGAGTGCCGTTCCCACGCATACCTGACAGTCCAGAACAACTCCATATTGATCCTCGGTTCTGCTGTCTCCTTTCTGGCCAGCAGCGTGGCTGAGAAAATTGTGAACAGCCAGTAAAGAAGCAATTCTTTTTTGAGAACTCCTGCCGCTGTCTTCCTGCCAAAAAATAGTGCTGTGAAACTTACGGTTACAACCATTGCCAGGATTACAAGCATCACAATGGTTTGAGCCCCCGGAAATGTGTACGGATTCCAGATGCTGTTCCATGGGATTAGATTTGTGATGCTATTAAGCATGGCTTCGTGGTCTCCTTTTTTTAACTTTTTTGTATTCCATTAATTATAACATATTTTCTTAAAATGAAAACAACCTGTTCGATATTGAAATTAGACACCTGTTTCTGAATGAAGGCTGCTTCTTGATGCCTCCCCTTCATACACCCTGAAATCACACCGCCCCGCCCTTTTCACCTCATACAACGCGATATCCGCGTTGCGGTACAGCTCTTTGAAGTTTTCTCCGTCCCTCGGATAAAAGACGACGCCCAGACTGCAGGAGACTTCTCCTTTTTCCGGGTACTTCCGCTTAAGCAGGTCACAAAGCTGAGCGATTCTGGGAATCACATCCTGCTCAGAGGTGATATCATTTAAGAAGACCATGAATTCATCTCCGCCGATCCGGCCGCAGATGTCATTTCTTCTGAGAAAATGTTTCAGTATCCCGGCGGTCTCCTTGATGACCTGATCACCGAACTGATGTCCATAGCTGTCGTTCTGTACTTTAAACTGGTCGATGTCCAGCATAATCAGCGCGTGACGGGCCGCCGGGCCGCTCTCCTCCAGTGTCTCTGTCACCCTGGTCATAAAGGTGTCGCGGTTTAAGACTCCTGTCATTCCATCGTGTTCCACCCGGCGCTGCAGCCTGAGCGTTTCCGTTTTCTCCTCGTCGATATCCAGCGTCATCATAAAAAGCCGAACGTCGTTATTATATGGGTCCGCGATCAGCTGTATGGTTGCACGGACCCAGTAAAGGCTTCCGTCGTCCCTTTTTCTCAAGTAATCCATGTTACCGGAGGACTGTCCGTTATAATAGCGCAGCAGCAGTTTGTCTCTGTTAAAGAAATTATAGAATCTCGCCCGGTCTCCTTCATATACGAACCGCTCTGCGATGTAACGCACCGTCTCTGTGTATTTGTCAAATGGCCTGAGATAATCAGGTGGATCGTCCCCTGACTCCACAGCGTCTTTTGTCAGATTATACTCATAATAGCCAATGGTCTTGCCTTCCTGCGCCTTAAAATGCTGGCTCCATTTCTGATAAGTCAGTTCTTTCTCCCGCTGTTCCGTAATGTTCTCACTGGAAATAATGGCGCGGCGGGGTCTCCCCTCACTGTCGTAAATCATCGCAAATTTCGCGGAATACCAGCCGGTGGTGCCATCTTTTTTCCTCTTTTTGACGACTGTCTGTCCCTTTGACTCTCCCTGTATGATAGATTCGTAAAAATCAATATATTCCTGTCTGCTCTCCTCGTCGATGGTCCCCGACTCCACAATGCTGTACGGTGCATTGTCTGCAACCACAGGTAAACCGAATTCTTCCGCGGTTGCCTCCGGCTGAAAAAGCCGTCTGTTCTCCACATCGAATATATACATGTATTTATCCGTGAGTGCAAAGGCAGTTTTGCTCTCCTCCATGCTCATGCGGATCTCGTCTTCCATCCGTTTCCGGTCGGCAATATCCATCAGGGAACAGAGTACGCTCCCGGGTATATTCGGGTCGTAGGTGCACTGGACCAACAGCCACAAAATTTTTCCCGAACTATGTACTCCCCGGTATTCCATCTGAAATTTTGTCTTGCCGCGCACAACCTGATCCAAAAGGTTTTGATGGATCATCTGAAAATCCGCTTCCGGCAGAATAAATCTGGCATTTGTAAATCCCTTTTCTTCTGCCTCCTGCGAAGTATAGCCATAGATATCATAATAAAACTGGTTCGCATACAAAATTGTCAGATCATCATCCAGTGCCACCTGGCAAATACCACAAGGTACCAGGTCCAGTATGTTCTTGTAGTGCTTCAATATCGATCCTTCCATATGTCTGCCGCCTTTCCCGTCCGATGTCCGCATCTTGTTTCATTATATCCTCTCGAAGGATAACTGTACAGCCGGATTTCCATAAAAAATGCGGAAGCCCTGTAAACCTTACGTTTTCTGGCTTCCGCACTAAAAAGGGGAGGATAAGTATTCACTCATCTTTGGTATACTCCTATTTTAAACCAAAGAGAGATTTTTATACACTTCCCAATTAAATTATTTCTGTTTTTATTTTTTCGTACCGTTTTTTATCGGTGTCTTTTAAATTTTTTAAAAGGCCCTCCAGATAGATGCGGTCGAGGTTCAGCTTCGCCTTCCATTTCTGACCGTCGGGCTCCTGCGCCTTTTTCTCCAGCGCTTCCATCTCTTCCTGACACTTCCGGATCCGGGCTTCCAGGCCCGATACACTCGGCCCCTTCATAATAACCGGAAGATCCAGCGTTCTTGTCAAAAATTCCTGCATGGCCGTTTCCGCCGTCGCATCATCCCTGAAAATCCGCAGGAAAAGTTCCCGGCAACCGCGGTAAAAATCTTCCTGTTCCGAGTCTTCATCTCCGCCCCCGCTTACCAGGAATCCGTGGTCGGAGGGGATCAGGCACACAGCCCCTTCCCGGACAGTCTCCAGCGAACAGGCAGCCTCCTCAATCCCATGTTTTTCCATGATCTCGCGGACAAGATCGTATAAATACCATCTTAATTCATCCATATCGCTCCACCTCAAACTCAACCGTTAATTCACGTATTATTCCCGCTTCTTATAATCCCACTATTACTCCAGTCCCTTATTCTTCCATTTACCAATCCGGTAGAATACCACGGTCAATACCGCACCCAGTACCCAGGAAATCAGAAGGGATACCCAGATACACTCATATCTGCCGCCCGGAAGCTCCGGAGTCTTCGTAAAATGAGCGATGCCGTATGCCAGCGGAACACGGATAAATACCGTCGTTACGATGGAAATCCACATGGGGGTCATGGTATCACCGGCGCCTCTCATGACACCGGAGAGACTCTGTGTCACCGCCATGGCGATATAGCCGACCGCAAGGATCTTCATCATATTGGCACTCAGCGTCACCAGCTCGGAGGTATTGGTGAAGATACCCATCAGATATTTTCCGAAAATCAGAATCAGGCCCGTGATCGCCGCTGACGTTCCCGCCGCGATGATGGTTCCCTGTTTTGCTCCTTTATGTACCCGGTCGAACTCTCTCGCACCTACATTCTGGCCGGAATATGTGGTCATCGCCGTACCAAAGGAGAAGTTCGGCATCATGGCGAATCCATCCACACGCATGATGATAACGTTGGCCGCAATCACCATCTCGCCGAAGCTGTTGGTCAGCGACTGAACCACGACCATAGCCATGGAGAAGATGGCCTGGGTGATACCGGACGGAAGCCCCAGACGCAGGATCGTCATGATATTTTCCATATCCGGCTTTAAATATTTAAATTTCAGATCAAAGACATCCGTCATCCGTTTCAGCTTGAAGAAACAGAGGACTGCGGATACCATCTGTGCAATAACCGTGGCCAGAGCCACCCCCGCTACGCCCATCTGCAGGCCCGCCACAAACCAGAGATCCAGGACAATATTGATGACCGTCGCTACCAGCAGGTATACCAGGGCCGACAGCGAATCTCCCAGCCCTCTTAAAATACCGCAGAACATGTTGTAATATGCCACGCCCATGATGCCTACAATCAGAATCAGCAGATAAGAGGTACACCAGTCAATAATGCTGGCCGGCGTGTTCAGCATCTTTAAAAGCGGCCGGATCGTCACTGAACCGAGGACCATAATGATCAGCGAGGACACCGCGGTAAGAGTGATGGTGCTCCCGATGGTCTTCGATAAGCTTTCTCTGTCCTTTGCTCCAAAAAACTGGGACACCATGATGCTGGTTCCCATCGATATACCAATAAAAAGTACCAGCAGCAGATTTAAAATCGGGCTGGCACTTCCAACCGCCGCAAGGGCGTTATCTCCTACATACTTTCCGACTACGATACTGTCTACCGTGTTATAAAGCTGCTGTGCGATATTGCCGATCAACATGGGAATCGTAAAGATAACGATCTGCTTCCATGGTTTCCCCACCGTCATATCTGTCTGCGCAAATAAAGCTTTTAACTTTCCACCCATACGTTCTTCCAACTTCCTTCTCTTTCGAAATAAACGCCTGATCTCAAGACTCTGTTTTCAGGCGAATATATCTATTATATCGAATATCAAAGGAAACTACAAGCTTTTTTCCGTATGTCCCAAATAATATCGTTACAGGGTCTCACGCACAGCCCGAAGCGCCGCAGTGCATTCCTCCGGCCGCTCGTACATGGGATTATGCCCTGCTGCCGGAATCATGGCTATCGTTTTAAGAGGTGCGTCAATCGTATCAAAGTATGCCTTGCTGAGCGCCGTTGGCGTAATGTTGTCGTTCTCCCCAAGTATGTAGTGAACCGGCACCTCATAGTGCGGCAGGATTTCGCCAAGATTAAATGACAGCATCTGCAGATGGAATGGATGATTGACTTTCATAATCCGCATAAAACTGACGAGATCGCCCCATTGGAAGGAAGGGCTGCGCCGTAAGGTTTTAAATAGCTCGCCTATACCGGAACCGGAAACTGGGCCATTGTCGTATGCCTCCTGTATTTTTCGTAATTTAGGAAGCTGCTTCAGCAGTAATTCCGGATTATCGGGGGGGATAATCCCCCATACGCTCCAGCGCCTGTATATGTCTTTTGTTTCCCGCTTTCCTGGCCAGCTCTGATACTTCCTGATATGCAGTCCGTTCATTCTCCATGATGCTGATTACCTGCCCTATACCGATATAGGCCAAAACATTTTCCGGCTGCTGCAGCACATACAGGCTGCCTAGCAGGCTGCCCCAGGAATGGCCCAGGATGACAATCTTCTCCTCTCGATATTTCTGCTGCAAATGCTTGACGATGCCATGTAAATCTTCCAGCATCTGATCCACATTTTCCGGCATTCCGGTCTTCTTGTTTCTGCGGAGTGTTTTGCCCGCACCGCGCTGGTCCCAGTGTACGTGAGTAAATAAATCTCCCCAGGCTTTATCCAGCTCGTATGCGAAAAGCGATTCAAAGCTTCCGGGGCCGCCATGGAGATACAGGAGCACCGGGGTGTCGGAGGTTTTGGGGTAGTGTAACAAAAAGTGCTCGATGCCGTTTACCAGGATGTACTCTTCTTCAAATTGATTCATGGTCAGCTCCTTTGTTATGTAGTTTCATCGCCTTTTACCCGATTCGATGAATCCTGCTCATACCATCCACTATTTAAATTTTTCACATAAGCTTTCAATATACTGTCTCTTAGCAACCGCGTTCAGCCATTCGGATGGAATGTTTTCGATCCCGTAATAAATCCCTGCCAAACCTCCGGCGACTGCTCCAACTGTATCGGTATCATCCCCGAGGTTTACAGCCTTTAAGACACAGTCTTTATAGGAATCTGTATTCAGCAGGCACCATATGGCGGCTTCCAGTGTATGGACTACATATCCGCTGCTCTTTATCTCATGATCCGGCAACGCGCTAAACCCGTTTAAGTTTCTCAGCCTTTCATAGGCCGCCGTCTCCGGATTCCCCGCTGCATCATAACAGGAAAACGCTGCATTGACTCCCCGTTCTACGGAATCCTTTAAAGTCCCCTTCTCCCGGATTAATTCTTTTGCAGTGAGTACATAGATCCCACAGCCCACGAGGCTTCTCATATGGCGATGCGTTAAGGAAGACACTTCATGGATCAGCCTGATTTGATCCTTCACAGGCCATTGATCATGTAAATACAGATAAAATGCCATCGGCAGAATACGCATTAAGGAACCGTTGCCATTTTCGTATTCAGATACCATACCGCACTGCAGCGGTGCAGTCCCGTGTCCATAATTCATGATTGCCCTGCCTGTAGCATTCCCTACATCAAACACCTCGCCCGCCGCCGTATAATCTCCATACAGCAGCCATGCCGAAAATCTTTCCATGATATCGTTGTAATCTATACCGCTGGATTTTACAATGCTGTCCACCAGAGCAAGCGTCAGGCTTGTATCATCCGACCATACGCCCCTGGCCTGATGGTGGGTTCCATATTCCCTCATTTCCCGAACGGGATTCTCCGCTATTTCCTGCCGCGTTTTAAACTCAACAGGTACACCGAGCGCATCTCCGATTGCCAGACCAATCATTCCATCGTATAATTTCTTCAAAATTTCCTCCATTAAAATAATTCATTGCCGATACCATGCCGCTTGCTTCCAAAAATATATAGACAATTATACCATGGCCTTTTCAATAATGCTATAAAAGTATAGCGCAGTACTGTTTTGTCTCGTCATGATTTTGGGAAAAACGGGCAAAGGGAACGTCAAAAAAGTAAACAAAAGAAACGCCCGCATTTATTATCATGAGGCGTTTCTTCTTATAATTAATTTTAATCTGTATTTTCCGTTTTCCCTATCGCTAATTCCGTATCCGGCGCAGTTTAATTACCTGGTGATCCTCATTTGCGTGCGTTGGGAACAGGAATAGATCGCCCTGCTTATTGGCCGCCAGATCGTGGGCGCGCAGATCGGAATTGAAGGTTCCCAGCTGCGCCACCATGTTCAAATCCAAGTCGAAGACCGTCAGGTAGCCCGCGCGCCCCACGACGTAAATGTATTCGCCGTCCGTATCCACGCCGGAGGGCATTCCCATGTTGTTGCTGCAGTAGCCGACTACGTTGCCTTCCGTATCGAACACATGCACGGCGTCCTTCTCTCTGTCACAGATCCAGATATGGTCCCGCGCATCCACGCACAGCGCATGAACGATCAGCATATCTCCCGGAGTGTCCTCATAGGGCTTTTCCCAGTCTCCCACGCCGCCGAAGGTCTTTCGGTAAGTACCGTCCGCATTAAAGATATGTACGGCCCGGTTCCCATATCCATCTGCAAATATATATTCTCCGCTGGAAGTCATATCCACATCAGTCGGCATATTAAACGGCCCTGCAACCCGCTTGACACGACGCTGCGCCTCATAGAAGGCCCACATCCCCACAATGCCAAGGTATGGCTCCGTCGGGAAGATCTTACCGTCCCTGCGCATCCTGGCCAGCGTTCCCATATCCATTCCCGTGTCGCTGGGCTTTCCTGCTTCTCCGAAATCGCGGATTAGCGTTCCGTCTGTGTCAAATTCACGCACAATATGATTATGGGTATCGGTACAGAGGATCGTGTCCTGGGGTGTATACTTAATAAAATGCAGATAGTCCCCCAGCAGTTCTCCTCCAAACCCCTTTATGTACGTTCCGTCGGGCGCCAGCTTCACAATCTGGCTGGGATTTCCGCGCATCCCCAGGTAGACATTCCCTTCCGGGTCGGTACAGCCCCCGGCAATGCTGGCGCTTGCCACATTGCCCGGTAAATCCTTTGCAAAATCAGAAATATATTCATATGCAAACTCACCGCAGGAATATACTGTTTTCTGAATCTCATCTCGTCTGGCATCACAGTGTAAAATCTTCATGGTTTCTCTTCCTCTTTTCCTCATTTCCTAAATTTAAGTGCTTTGTACTTTTTCTTATTACACTTCCACCTTTATAACTATTTTTCTCATCCTGCACGGCTCCCCCACCGCACAATGCGGCTTATGCGCGTCTTCCGGCGCCAGAATGACGTATTCACCGGGATGCAGAATCACCATGCTCCCCTCCCTGGGTTCCTCCCAGTATCCCATGTCCTTTTCCGGGTCGTAGGTTCCCTTTTCCGTAAGGCCGTCACGCGCTGTCACTCCGATTCCTTCCAGACCATGGATTACGTAATGAATATCGAAGTGATGATCATGGGTTTCGAAATCAATTCCGGCCGCCGGTTCTGTCTCGTAGCTTTGCACCTGAACGATCACACCGGAGCATAATTCAAAATTTCCGACCGGCAGTTCCTCCAATCCCTCCTGTTTTAAGAAGGCAAGGGCCTCCGTAAACTTTTCATTTCTCAAATCATAACGATCCAGACTGCTGATTTTCTCAAATACCATCGATTTGCTCCTCTCTCTTTTCCGTCTTTTAAAATGGCCTTTCATAGCTGGTTAATTTCCCGCGCTTTGTGGCATGCCACAAAATGGTCCGGCAGGACTTCTTCAAATGCCGGCTGCCGGGTCCGGCATACTTCCGCCGCATAGGGACACCTCGGTGCAAATCTGCATCCGGGCTTCGGATTAATGGGGGAAGACAGTTCTCCCTGCAGAAGAACCCGTTTCTTCTCCACATCAATATCCGGTACCGGAATTGCTGACAGCAGCCCTTTCGTATAGGGATGCAGCGGGTGGTCAAACAAGTCGTCGGAACTGCTCTTTTCCACCATACAGCCGACGTACATCACCAGAATATCATCAGAAATATGCTTCACCACCGACATATCGTGAGTAATGAATAAATAGGATAAGCGGCTCTCTTCCTGGATATCCTGAAGCAGATTGATAATCTGCGCCTGAATCGATACATCCAGGGCGGATACCGGCTCATCACAGACCAGGAACTTCGGTCCCAGCACCAGAGCCCTCGCTATACCGATCCGCTGCCTTCTGCCGCCGTCAAGCTCATGAGGATAGGAGTAGGCAAACCGTCTCGCCAGGCCCACCTGATCCATCAGTTCATAGACTCGTTTCCGCATCGTCTCCTTATCACGGCAGGCGCGGACGATTTTCATGGGATCCATAAT
>ERZ773148.358-NODE-358-length-39389-cov-6.501703_pt1 | contig 39389 bp, 39 predicted proteins | sample MGYA00580846_ERZ773148 | MGnify/ENA primary metagenome ERZ773148 (study PRJEB29015, sample SAMEA2737879) | human gut metagenome | biome: human gut; feature: human-associated habitat; material: faeces | place: China | collected 2012 ... | reverse complement strand
AAAATCTGTAAAAACGACGAAGACTGGGAGTTCATCAAACGCGCTTTTTTCCTGGTACACGCCTGCTTCCGGCATCGTGCAGGCGCTCAGGCCTATCGCGGGCTATAATTACGGAGCCGGGGAAAAGGAAAGGCTTCATAAAATTATCCGATGCAGTATGCTGCTGGTTGTCGCCATTATGACAGCCGGAACTCTGGCAGCCCTTGTCTTCCCCCAGCAGATCTTCGCTGTCTTTATTGATGATCCGGCACTCATTGGCCCGGGAAGCACGGCTCTGCGTATTATCAGCCTCGGATTTATTGTATCGACGGTCAGCGTCGTCTACGCCGGACTGTTTGAAGCGTTGGGATGCGGGAAGAAATCCCTGCTCATCTCATTGATACGGCAAATTGTCATCATTATACCTTTGGGATTTATCCTGTCACGTATCTGGGGGCCGGTCGGTATCTGGGTATGCTTCCCGATCGCCGAATTCCTGGCGGCCGGAATGGCAAGGGGTATGGTGAAAAAACAGAATCTGTAGCTTTACAGACATACAAAAACAGGCCTCTTATCCAAAAAATGAGGCCTGTCTCTTTTATATTTCTCTTCCCCTTATAAAATCAGTTCTGACTCTTTTTTCATACTGCGGCAGCTCATATCCCCCTGCTTTTAAAGATTTCAGAAGCCATACCATATTTTCTGCCATTGTTCTGATCGTCTGCAGTCCTTCCAGATCCATTTCCGTTTCATCGGGACGATTGCCATTTCCATGAATTAGATTCCAGTACTGAGAGGATACTACCGGCATATTTCTTATCTGAAAATACTTATTAATCTGGTCAAATGCCGTACTTGCCCCCCCTCTCCTGCAACTAACTATGGCTGCCGCAGGTTTCCCGGAAAAAACACCACAGTAAAATACCCGATCCATAAAACATTTAAGCGGACCGGTAATCCCTGCAAAATACACAGGTGAGGCAAAAACAAATCCATCCGTATCTTCCGCCTTCTCCAGAAATGCATTCACCTGATCTTTTTGGTAACATCGCCCTGTGGACTGACACGTTTTACAGGCAGTGCAGCCTGCTATCGGTTCTATACCTATCCAGAATATCGTGGCAGCTATTTCATGCTTTTTAAATACAGATTGTGCTTCCTTTAGTGCTCTTGCCGTACTTCCATTCTCATGAGGACTGCCGTTAACCAGCATAATCTTCATTATTCCTTCTCCCCTCCTGCCTGCAGATGCTTTTCAAAAGTACCACAGATGCGTTTGATCTCAGTAAAAGTAATAAATGCTTTCATACGATTTCTTTTCACATATTCCTCCAGCATTCTTGCTTCATGTCCTGATAAAACTGTATAAACAACATAATACGATTTTCCGCTGTACCCTCCCTCGCCTTTCAAAAGAGTTGCCGTTCGATTATATTGATCGATAATCCAGTTTACCATTTCACAATCTTCTGTAACTACGATTACCCCCATACAGCGGTTCTGCAAATGAATCAGGTCTGTTACTATTGAAGAAACACACACGTAAACAATGGAATAGACCACAGTTTCCAGCTGATATTGAAATGCACACCACAAATACACGACCAGATTAATAAATAAAGCGATCTTTCCCACACTCAGCCGGTTATTATGTTTCATCAGACATAGCCCCAACACATCCTGTCCGCCACCAGAACCACCCTCTCTTAATGTCAGTCCAACACCATACCCGCAGATAATGCCGCCCACTACTGCTGCTGCAAACGGATTATCTTTAATCATTGAATAGTTGACCGGAAGGACAGTCAGAAAAATAGTCTGCATAAACACACAAAAAATCGTTTTATATAAAAAGCGTCTTCCAATCATTTTCCATGCAAAGATAAGTAATGGGACATTTATAAGGAAAAAAATAATACCGGCTGCGTCTGTATTACCAAACTTTACTGGCAGAATCCCACTCAAAGCAGTTCTGATCATTTGACTGATTCCCATTAACCCGCCACTATATAATCCGGCTGGTACAATCAATAGATTCATTCCCGCTGCAAACAGAAATGTTCCAAATAAAGCCTTCAGAAGACGGGCTCCATCTTCTGTTTTCATTGCAGTTCTTTCAGCCCGCTGCTTTTCCGGACCATGTTTATGCTTTTTAAGAGTCCCTGTTCCATAGTATGTGACGGTAAATATCCAATTTCTCTTTCAAGAACAGATGTATCAAAATGAAATGGGATTCCCATATCCCCGCCAGCTGGCTGAATATCGGCCTCTGGAAGTATCTTTCTGATATAATCAATCGCATCCCCTACAGATCTGTACTCTCCCCTCGTATTAAAAATACCATGCTTAGTGGGAGGTGCCACCAGCGCAGCTCGAAAGGTGTCCGCTATGTCTCCTGCATACTGGAAATCAAACATCGTATCTGAATAAGGTACTTTACTTGCAACACCAATTGCAGGATTGTCAATGATAGATGAGAAAAACGGTTGAAAAGAGGAATGAATATAAGGGCCATAGGATAAATTTACCCGAAGTCCAATAGAGTCCATCCCATATTCTTTTCGGTAAAATTCGCTCAACCCTTCGTTAAATGTTTTTGTATAAGAATACAGACTACCGGGACATAAAGCCGTATCCTCGTCCATAATTTCCGCATCCCTCTCCCCATAACGTCTTTTTCTGTCTTTTTCTATACCATATACTGCGGAAGAACTGGCCCACACGATTTTTTTAATTCGCTCTTTCCGGCAGATTTCCAGTAGTTCCTGAAATGCTACAATATTTGTACGTACTGCACCAGTTGGATTTGCTCTCGTTTTCTGATTTAACTTGGATGCCAGATGTGCCACTGTATCACAGCCATGATCGACAATCAGTCTTTTAATCATTTCCGAATCAGTCATATCCCCCTGAACAAATTTTAGGCGTTCCCGCTCTTCCTCTGTAAGCATTCCATCCAGCCATCTGCTGGCAGCGCTGCTATGATACAGTGCAATGACTTCATTTCCTGCCTCCACCAGACTTTTAACCACATAAGAGCCAATAAAACCAGTTGCTCCCGTCACAAAACACTTCATCACTCTGCCTCCTTGCCTGCTATGTCTGTTTTTTTCAATTCATACTTTACCAGACGGATCATAGCTTCGACCTCCGCATCCGTCAGCGCCTTTCCTTTTTCTTTCGTTCCGGCAGTTGCATCCCCCATGACTCCAGTTTTCGTTACTTCATCCCAATAGGTGGGTGTACTGTCAAAATCTTTTTGAAAATTCGGATAATCACAAATTGCTCTCTCCATATAAACCCTATCCGGACAACACTCCAAAGCCTGTGATGTCTCCACCTCACATGCATGCCAGAAAACCGGATGAGCAAACGGCGAGGTACAAACTTCTCTGGCCTTCTCCCTCATGCTCTGGCGTTCCTCCAGAATCACCATTTTCATGTTCTGAAATTCATCGTAACATTCACGAACCGCTTGTTTCACAGCGGGTACATTACCATAGTGATGGCTGTGAATAAATACCAGTTGGAATCCTCTTCTCCGAAAGCTGTACATCATATCTTTGATTACCGCTATCATAGTATAATAAGACAGAGTCAATGTTCCAGGAAATCGATTTAACGACCATACCTGCCCTATGGGAATCGTCGGCATAAGAATAATTCCTGTTGCCTCGCAGACTCTCCGACACTGTTCTTCACAAATATGATTGTCTACATCCAGTTTCATGTGCGGTCCATGCGCTTCAATCGCCCCCAAAGGCAAAAGGCAGACAGGCATATCCGCCACTGCCTGTTCAGCCTCAGGCCACGTCATATTTTTCCATTCCTTCATATCTTCCTCCATTCTATCCCTCAAAACTTAAAAACTCCTTTGGATTACGACAGATTAGATCCTCTCTTATCTCCATAGCCTGTGTCTCAGTCATTCCGTCTTCCATCAGCTGTCTGACCAGCCTGGGAAGAAATGAAGTCAAGATATACCCAAACCCAGGTCCCCCTCCGAATGACGTCAGGTAACTCTGTCTCGCCATATCACCACATAAAAGAATCCTCTTTTGATAACCACACCGGATCAGCGCGCAGATCAAATCAATCCTCGTTTGTTCTGTACAGTATTTAACTTTACTAATCTGATCTAAGCCAAGAAATACACCTTCTTTTAACAGTTCTCTGCATAACCAGAAATCAGGATTTCTATCCATATGGCCGATACAGACCTGTTCTGGATTTGCCCCCTCCTCCTTCAGAAGCGCAATTTGTGAAAGTCCCATAGTTCCAATTCCTGTGTGGGTAAATAAAGGCATCTTCAGATCTTTCTGCGCCCTTGCCACCGCCCTCGCACACCGGTTCTCGGACTCAGAAATAAAACCATAGCTTGTGCCAAATTTAAGCTGCCCCGGTTTAAGTCTCATTTGTCCATAGCCATAAAGCGCCGCATTCATAACCTTTTCATACAGTTCCTCTATTGTGCTGTTTTTGACTGCCTCATTGTGATGTTCCTTCTGCCCGAATCCAACAGTGCCAACAATTGGAATTCCACTTTTTTCTGATATCTCCAGACGCAGATGGGCATTTTCTCCAAAATCAGAAATGGAGGCGTCTGTCAGGAGCGTTCCACCTGCTTTCTTAAAAAGCCTGACTTCATTCACCATTTTCCCCACATCACACAGCTCTAAATCCATCTCCTTTGCTTTGGTAACCGGTGATCTGGCAATCACATGTTCATGGTAATAAACCGCTCCCACTTTTTCAGGAGAGATATCCCCTCTCAATGTTCTGATTATACGCAATTGATCTCCTCCTCAAATAGCCTCATCCTTTAACATTTCTTCCATTGCATGATATGCTTCTTCCTCATCCTCCCCGTCAATCTCGATATCGAAGCATTCTCCATTTCGTATTCCCAGCCTTAAAATGGAAATCATACTTTTCAAATTACCCGTTTGCTCTTTATACCTTATCTCTACGGAAGATTGATAATTCTGTGATAATCCGGCCAGTTTGCTTGCCGGTCTGGCATGCATGCCATATTCATCTTTCAGTGCATATGTAATCCGTTTCATAATATTTCTCCATGCTCAGCCTGATTTTTGCTTCTTAAATTCCATGCATTTCTGCGGATTGTCGTAAAAAAATTTGTGAAACAGAGCCTGTCCATCAAAATTTCTGCGATCTGCCAGTTCCAGGAACTGGTCTTTAAATACTTCAAACACATATCCCAGACCGGGTCCATATCCATAGTGACGGTAATACGACTTTCTTGCCATATCCCCGGATATCAGTATCTGCTTCTCAAACCCATCGCTGACCAGATCCAAAATATGATGGATCAGTTGGCTCTCCGTATGATACTTTATCTTACCAATTCCATCGAAACAGAGATATGCTCCGGTATCGGCTATTTTCCTGTGGTACCATAAGTCCAGATTCCTGTCCATATGCCCAAAACTCACCACAGAAAGAGGGACCCCCAGCTTCTTTAATATACTGATCTGATTAAGCGCCATGGTACCTGCCTCCGTATGAGAATGAATAGGCGCTCCTGTACAAAAATGGACTGCTGCTGCCACCTCGATTGTCTTTTCTTCCAATGGTGAAATCGCTTGATAACCCGTTCCAAATTTTACCTGTCCGGCCCTGTAACTGGTTCCTTCCAGCCCATACTCAATTTCTGTCCGTACAAAATCCGTCAATTGATCAACCGTACTTTTTTCAATCCACTCATGAAAATTGGGGTAACCGCCAATCAGTTCCTGCCTTCTTTTATCAAGCGGTGCCTCCCATAGAAAACCTTTGTTAAAACCAGCTGTTCCGATAATATGCAGTCCGCTCTTCTTAGACAGTTCTGCTACGGCAGCCACGTCTCTCCCATAATCCACTGCCGTAGCGTCGACGATGGAACAGCCCCCCAGCCGTTCATAGTCCTTCATGTCAGCCAACGTCTTTTCCGGATCATCCAGGATCAAATCTTCCTCCTTTTTCCAGATCCAATGAGGCGGACTGCACAACAGATGTTCATGAGACAATGTAAATCCCATATCTTCCGAATTTATATCTTTCAACAGCGTTCTTACTTGACTCATACCACGGTCTCCTTTTCTTTAACCGAGTACTTTTGCAATCAGAGCAAATATCCAGAAAAGTAAAAACTCATCGGTTTCCCCTGCCCACATAATTGTATCAGGTATTGTAGCCGGAACCAAAAACTTAATAAATACCAGCTGCCCTAATGCCACAATCGTTGATATGATAAAGCCTCCAAGTAGAGCGCCCTTTATTCCTCCTGTGGAATTTCCAAAAATCCCCGCCGTTGCTCCATGGAAAAACAGAACAATCATGGTAGGTACTACTACAAACCCGATGGAAAAGCCCAATGCCAGCATCCAGAATATAATACCTGCAAACATTCCAACAAATCCCAGAATTACCGCGTTCGGTGAATAAGTAAACAAAACCGGGCAGTCCAATGCCGGAATTGCATTCGGTACCAATTTATCAGCAATTCCTTTAAATGACGGTATAATTTCTCCTACGAACAAGCGGACCCCCACCAGAATTACTGCGATTCCTGCTGCAAAAGTAAGAGATTGTACAATTGCGTATATAATAAAATTCTGTGTTCCTGCATTGGCCATGAGCGCCTGTCCATTTTCCGTATTTTTGACCAGGACAATAACAGCACCTATCAAATAGAAAATCATCATTACAAGAGCTGTAATAACGTTATTATCCCGCAGAAAGGAGAGACGTTTAGAAAATACCATAGTCTCCGCATCTTTTTTGTTTTTAGAAAAAACTTTTCCTGCATTTGCTGCTATGAAACTGCCGATGCCAGATGGATGGGCAAGTGCGAAATCATCACTGTCTGTTATTCTCCTCACATATTTCTGGCAGATTGCTGGCTGAAGAGTAAAGTACAGTCCTAAAAGCGGAGCCAGGATACAGACCATTTTCCAAGTGGGCATCTCTGGTGCAAAATTAATTAATACACCGCTTGAAACAACAGTAACCCACCAGAGCTCATGCCCGGTTAAAAAAATGTATTTAAATGGCGTAATTCTCGCAAGAATTACATTAATCAGGAATGATGACGCCATAACAATAGCAATCACACTGCCGAATTTCCCCACAAAAGCATCATATCCCATACAATTAGTCAGTGTTGCTGATGGAAGTCCAAATACTTCTGACCACAACGGTTCAAAAACAGTAAGCGCCCCAGTAACAATGCCGCTTCCTGAACTAATTACCAGAAAACCAATTCCGGCCTTCAGTGTACCTGAAATTGTCTTTTCAAACGGTGATTTCTGCAGAAGGTGGCCAATTAGTACTACCAGCATCAAAAGAAATGCCGGTGTGTTAAAAAAATTGTTTGATAGCCATGTAGCAATTGTTCCAAAAGTCCCCATAATTCTTCCCCTTTCTATCTCTCCCTGTTTCCTATCCCTGCTCTTTCTTAAGTGCTGTCAATACTTCATCAATCTCCTTCTCAATGATTGATTTATTGATGTAGTTCGTAATACATACAACTCTTGCCCTCGGATTTGTTATGCTGTCCGCAATCTCTTTTGATGTGATTATAAAATCACATCGGTCACTGCACGCACAGGAAGCATCCGTATGCTCCAAATCTGCCTGATACCCCTTTCGCTTCAGTATATCCTGCACGCTCATCTTTAAAATTAAACTTGATCCCTGCCCGGTACCGCATACACATAAGATTCTCACCGCTATACCCCCTCTCTCTCTTCCTCCTCATACTGCCTGATTAATTCAACCACTTCTTCTGCATTTTTTGCTTCCATAAATTGCTTTAAAGTCTCTTCTTCCCCGAATATATTAGATAAATGAACCAACGCATTGATATGACTGTGTCCGTCAACACTGGACAATACTATAATAAGATTAGCGTATTTCTCATCACTAAAGTAAATCCGTTCTTTCGAACAAAGCATAGACATCGCAAGCTTCTTTGCCCCCTCAGATGGTCTTGCATGAGGCAATGCTACCCCTGGAGTTAAAATGATATAAGGCCCCGTGGTTTCAATGGAATCAATCATTGCCCGGACATAATTCTGAGTAATACTTCCATCTTCAATTAGTGGTGCCGCTGCCAGGCGTACCGCATCTCTCCAGTCCTGGACAAAATCCGTAAATCGTATTCTATCAGCAGTTAAAAGATCCTTTAACATATACTTTTTTACTCCTTTATAAATAATCTCATAGCTTCCATTACCGTACAGTTGACTAAGCCGGTTTCCAACCTGTTCACGTTGGTCTGGCAATAAAAAATCTTTTAATACATTCATGGTATCTTTCAGCATGATTTTGGCAGAATCCAAAGCAATAGAGTCTCTGTCCGAAAGTTTACGGTAAATATTGCTTTTATCCTGCAGTGTCAGGACCGGATTCACACGGACACAGGGAATGTTTTCATCTATCTTTAATAGCATGGGCGCCACCAATAGATCCAATTTATTGTAGAAAGTCCAGTAACTGACTTCATAAGATGGAATTAATATGGTCCGAACCTCGTGAAAAGTATTTTGTATCTGTTTTTCCACCAGCGCCCCAATTCCTATATTATTTGCACATACAATACCTATCAACGGAATCTTCTGTCTCTGTTCATCGCCGCTATCCTGAATGACCCAGCCAATCAGCTGTGCCGTAAGGTAGGCCAGTTCTTTTTCCGATATTTTAACACCTGTCCATGCTTTTATTGTTTCCAGTTCCTTCGTCAGATTAAAAATATACTTATAATCTTTCTGTATAGCCTCGACAAATGGGTTGAAAATATGAAAGCCAAAGATTTCCCGAAGCAACACACCGCTTAAAGACTGACCAAGCTTTTCAATCACTACTCTTCTCTTTTTACAGCCCAATCCAATTCTGGATTCAAATTCCGTAATAATCTCCTCTGCAAACTCTTCCAAGGAATTTTTTTCTGAAACAAACTGCTCCAGATTGTCTTCCCATATACTCCCCATGCAGATGATTGTCTGCTGCAGCAATTCCTTTTCAGAATTTAAACTCTCCTTTTTTTCCTGCTCCCCCCCTTTGACACCAACGGAATTTTTGAATACACCACTGCTCGCGATAGCACACTTGACTTCCTGCCATATACCGGACTTTAAAATCAGGTATTCGATACAATTTTTCGTGTATGATCCAGCACTCTCTTCCTCCACCACTCCGTAGGGGAGACAGCGTCCCTGAACAATTCTCTGAACGATAAGCTCAACGGAGAGTGAAATATAAACAGCCGACTGAAGTGACAGCTTGATGTTCATTTCATTTGATACACGCTCCAGTTTATCCGCTCTCTCCATAATCTTTTCGTAGTCGAATCCGTATAATGGGAATAAATTTTCTTCCGCTACATGATACCTGATCTGCTCTTTTTCTGCTGAAAAAGCAGGAATTAACGATATGTAAAATGGTATCATTCTTCTTATTTCAGCCTCATTCCCGGCCAGCATATATCCTTTATTATTTGATACGATTCTTGTTTCGAATCCATTATCCCTTAAAAACCTGCTGATTGCAGTCATGTCGGCTATACATGTATTTCGGCTGATTTCAAACAGTTCACAGATCTGATAGTTTGTAATAAACGAATTCGCAAATAGTTTGAAGACAATATATTTTCTTCTTTCGAAAAACGAGTAATAGTAGTCTTCTTCTGAAACAGACCTTAAAATTGATTTCAACTGTGCAAGTCCTTCCGGCAACATCTGCACCGATCGCTTCTCCCTTTCGTCTTTCAGCCGCACCCCCCTTTTTCCAAGCCAGTAGACACAGTCTTCCATAATCTGCTTTGCCTGTCCTCTGGAAATCCTCATAACCTGAGATATCTGGTGCACCGTCAGACAGCCCTGATTATCCAGCAACATCTGAAAAGTAATGAGAATATCTTTCGTCATCTTCATATCATTCACTCCCTGAATTCATTATATAAAATATCATTTTTCACAAACAGTCCAATTAAATTTAATTTTCACTCTATAAAAATATACTATATATTAATCAGGAAAACCAAGGGGGTATGTTCGAGTAAATATACATAATATAATAATAATTAAGCATTTATGATTCACAATACGTTATATATGCCATTATCTTGCAGTATGTAATTTTAAATATGGGAAAAAAGAATTGTATAAATATGAATAAGAGTATAAATTAATACCAAAAATTTCCATTTATGATTATCTGTAGTTCTTAACTATATCTAAAAACATAAAAAGACTGCATTGTTTTTTATAAACAATGCAGTCGAATAAATTATTATTGAAACAGATTTCACCGTAATCCGCTCTCTTCCCTAAACTCTCTCATACAGAATTTCATCAATCCGTCTCAACTCTTCCCCGCAAAACGTCAGCTTCTCCATCGCCTTTAAATTCTCCACGATCTGTTCCGCACGGCTGGCTCCGATTACAACCGAAGTCATTCCCTTTTTCTGAAGAACCCATGCCAGCGCCATCTGAGCCAGGCTCTGACCGCGGCTGTCGGATATCTCTTTTAAATGTTTCGTGATCACCGGGACAGAACCGGTCACATGGTTGGCATTCAGAAACACGCTGGCGCCGGCGGCTCTGGAACCGTCTGGAATGCCATCGATGTATTTGCCAGTCAGAATTCCCTGGGCAAGCGGTGAAAAGGCGATTGCTCCGACGCCATTTTCATTGAGCACATCAAGAACCGCCTCATTTTCACGGTGAATCATCGACAGCTGCATCTGATGAATCAGACAGTGGATACCCATGCCTTCCAGAATTCTCACCGCCTCCGCCGTCTGTTCCGCGTTATAGTTGGAGATTCCCACATAAAGCGCCTTTCCGCTCTTTACGATCCCGGCCAGCGCATCCATCGTCTCTTCCATCGGCGTATCCGGGTCCGGCCTGTGGTGGTAATAAATATCCACATAATCTAAGTTCATGCGCTTCAGGCTCTGATCCAGAGAAGCCACCAGGTTCTTCTTGGACCCCCACTCCCCGTATGGTCCGGGCCACATGTAGTATCCGGCCTTCGTCGAGATAATCATCTCATCCCGGTAAGCCCTTAATTCCTGATGGATCACGCGCCCGAATGTCTCCTCCGCGCTTCCGGCCTCCGGCCCGTAATTATTGGCCAGATCAAAATGTGTAATGCCCCGGTCAAATGATTCCAGCAGCATTTCCCGGCAGTTGGTAAAATCCGATGTATTTCCAAAATTATGCCACAAGCCAAGGGACATGGCCGGAAGAAACAGGCCGCTCTTCCCGCATCGGTTGTATTTCATTGTCTCATATCGTTCCGTTTTCGCAATGTAATTCATATTTTCCCTCCATTCCTGAACCTCCAGGGCGTATTTGAAAATTACTTTCAGACAGGCCCTGGTCTAGAATTCCGCCAGTTCATCAAAATTGCGCTTCAAACCATCGGCCAGCACCCTGGCATCCTGTCCGAATACCACCCACTGAATTCCTTTTCCCATGGCTTTCGCGGCTTCTTCCTTCGTCGCTCCGATAGCTGCCCCCAGCGTTAAGCCTTTGGCTCTGACACGCCGGCAGATGTCATCGTATACCTCTGGAAGCTCATACTTCTTCTCGCCGGTCTGGCCTTTGATCGATCGTCCCAGGTCCGCCGCACCGATGAAGAGAGAATCGATTCCATTTACTTCCATGATTTCATCCAGGTTCTCGTATCCCTCCAGAGTCTCGATCTGCATAACCTTATATACCCGCTCGTAAGCCGTCTGAATATACTCATCTTCGTCAATCAGACCGTAGCGGATCGCTCTGATCGGTCCCTGGCCCCGCACGCCGCCATGATCCGGGTAGGAACAGGAACGGACTGCCTCCTTCGCCACCTCCGCGTTATTGGTAAACGGGAATATAATTCCGTCCGGTCCCATATCGAGGATCGCTTTCATCGCCTTCACATCGACTCCCGGCACCCTGACAAATGCCGCACAGCCTGCTCCCTGCGCCGCTACGATGTGATGAAATATCTCCTGTCTGTCCAGAGGCCCGTGCTCCGCGTCTATCCAAACATAGTCATATCCAATATATCCGGCCATCTCGCTCACCATGGGGTCGGCCATATTTAGGAAAAATCCCTTTACCAGCTTTCCTGCGGCTATCTTCTCTCTTATTCTGTCAACCTTATTCATTCTTTGTCTCCATTTCCGTCCGAATCCTGCGGACATTTCATTTAATATAAAATATGGGCTGCCTTATCCCTTTACTGCCCCAAGTGTCACACTCGATAAGAATTTATCCTGGAACATGAGGAATACGATAATTAAAGGGATTGTGACCAGCGTACAGCCGGAAAGCACCAGCTCCCACGGCACCGAACGGGCGGAATCCGTCTCGTTCAACGTCGGGAGAATAACCATGATCGGCATCAGCTTCTGTTTCGTCAGCATGATCTTAGGGTAGAGAAGCTCATTCCATTTGCTTAAAAACTGCAGAATCGCCAGCGCTCCAATGGAGGGGGAGGAAATTGGAAGGACGATCTTCGAGAAGATTTTCCACTCTCCGGCCCCGTCGATCCTGGCGGCCTCAATCAGGGAATCGGGAATCGACATCATATACTGGCGCATCAGGAACATGGCAAATACATTGGCCGCCCCCGGAATGATCTGAACCCGGTAAGTATTCAGCCATTTCATCTTGGAAAAGATCAGGTACAGCGGCGTGATGTTCAGCTCTGCCGGAATCATCATTGTGATGAGAAGCATGAGAAACAGAACATTTCTTCCGCGGAATTTAAATTTAGCAAAGGCATAGCCTGCCATGGAAGCCAGAAGGCAGGAAAGCGCCGTGTAGCTGGCCGCCACGAAGATGGAGTTTCCAAAGGTCCGCAGAATCAGGCCGGAATTGAAGTTCAGCAGGCGCTTAAAATTCGCCAGTGTCGGATGAACCGGAAATCCGGCCGAATTGCCATACAGCTCCTGGGCTGTCTTTAAGGAGCCGGAAATCATGATAAATACCGGAAATACGGCTGCGAAGCAGGCCATCATGACAATCGCGTTCAGCAGGATTATTTTCCCCTGTCTTTTCGTCATTCCTCGTCACCTCCCAAAACTTTAAGCTGAATCAGCGTCAGCACCAGAATCACAGCTACCAGAATCCATCCGGCCGCCGCTGCCATTCCGAACTGGCCGCCGGACATGCTGTTGATAATTAAGTTAATATAGGGCGCTACCTTCATGGAAGGATCGTAGTTCTGCGCCAGCAGAAGGTTCGGCTCCGTATAGATTTTAAAGGAACCGATGGCATTGGTGATAAACGCCACCATAAAGGTCGGCTTCATCATCGGAAGAATAATGTGCCATAAATTCTGCAGGCCGCTGGCTCCGTCGATGGATGCGGCTTCCGTGATGTCCTCGCCAATGGTCGTCAGGCCGGACAGATAGATGATAAAATACCAGCCGATTCCCCTCCAGGACAGCAGAGTGACCACAGTCCAGCGCATCCAGGCCGGATCGGTCAAAAATGGAATCGTCTTTCCGAGGATCTGATTGATGACACCAACTCTCTCTCCAAAGATAATCTTAAAGCAGAGGGAGCTGGCAACCACCGCACAGATCTGCGGAAGAAAAATAAGTGGTTTATAGACGGAACGCATCCGTCCCACAAACTTTGACTTGACAGCCAGAGCCAGTAAAAAAGAGAAGGCCATGGTCGGAATGAAGCTGAAAATAAAGTAAAAGACTGTATTCCCCAGGCATTTCCACATCGTGTCATAGTTAAAAAGATTTTTATAGTTCTGCAGTCCCACCCACTTTGCCGCACCGTAACCGCTGTATTTGAAAAAGCTTAAGCCCAGAGAATACAGAGCGGGCCAGAGAAAAAACAGCAGGTAAATTACCATAAACGGCAGCAGAAACAGATAGGGGACGGCAGATTTTTTTAATTTATACCGGTTCAAATTGTCGATGCCTCCTTTGTTTTCGCAAGTGACGAGCCAGGCGGATAGTTCCGTATCACTGGCATTTTTCCAACAAGAAAGGCGACGAAATGCATCATCGCCTCTCTTCATACACATGTACCTGATAAATGCTCCCGCTATTTATTCAAACGGATTGCCGATCTGATTGATCATGTCATCCTGCGCGGCCTTCAGCGCTTCATCAAGTGTCATATTATCCTGTAAATACTCGTCAAGATACTGGAGAATAATCTTCTGCTCCTGGGAGGAAGCCGGATTATACGGGAATATCTTTAAATATTCCATGGCTTCGCTGTTCACCTCGCCTAAGCTGCACGCATAATACTCGTTGCCGCCATTATAATACGCATCGTCAGCCGCGGATTTTAATGCAGGGAGTACGCCGGTTACATCGAAAATAATCTTGGCAGCATTTTCGTCAAAACACATCTTTGTCATCACTTCTGCCGCCAGCTCCTTATTCCTGGCCGCCGCCGGAATTACCCAGATTGCTCCGCCGGCATCAGAACCTTCTCTGATCTCTTCCGGCCACGGTGCCATAGCCCATTTTCCCTTCTGGCTCTCAAGGTTGAAATTCTTAAAATCGGTCTTAAACCAGCCTCCGATGAGCTGAGATACAATTTCACCGTTGTCAAAGGCAGGAGTCCAGTCCGCCGACCATTCAGCCGCGCTGGACATGACGCCGGAATCTTTCAGCTTCTTCATCCGTTCAAAGGTCAGCTTTACGTCCTCGTTGGAAGCCAGATTATAATTGCCGTTTTCATCACAGAAGCCTGCTCCCGTGCCGCTTAACATCATCATAAAATCATAGCTTGTGGTCGGTACATTGTAATTTTCCATGCAGGCGTTGGGATATTTTTCCCGGATCGTCTCACCCGCTGCGATAAATTCGTCGATTGTCTTTACCTGACGCACGTCAATGCCGCATTCCTCGAAGATGTCTGCGCGGTAAAACCATACCTTTGGCTTTACCTCCCTCGGCAGTGCATAATACGTGCCGTCGTACTTCATAATACTTTTCGCTGCGTCAATGATCTTGTCCTCATATTCCGCAATGTAGTCCCCCAGCGGATAGAGCACGCCGGCCTTGGCAAATTCCGGGAGCTGCGTGTAATTGAGACGGACAATATCGGGAACATTTTCACCGGAGGTTAAAGCCAGTCTCAGCTTGTCCGCCACATCGCCGTCTCCGCTTCCTCCCAGCTGAACCTCAAAATCCACCTTTTCTGCCAGATCGGGATTCTGTTCCAGAAATTTCTCATTGATCGTCTCGTAATTTTCCGTAGAAGGAAATACCATCATGGAGAGAGTCGTCTTTTCCCCCGAAGCCGCGCCCTCTGTCGTCTCCTTCTTCTCCCCCGCCTGAGCCTGGGCCGTGGTTTCTCCTCCGGCAGGAGCCTCACTTCCTGTCCCACAACCTGCAAGCATAGTTCCCACCATCATAAAGCTTAAAGCCAATGCCGCAATTCTTCTCCTTTTCATAACTCATGTCCTTTCTATCTTGATTTGTACCCCTATTATATTGGATTTACAATTTTCTGAACATATGCTAATATTACTATATTCTTTAAAATCCTACGATTTATTTCTGTATTCTGTGCGAAAGACGCAAAAAAGGGGGAAAATCTGTGTTTCATTTATTAATTGTCGAAGATGAAAAACGGACACGGGAGGGGCTATGCCGCCATATCGACTGGAACGGAATCGGTGTCGATCCCGTAACCGCCGTCGCGGGCGGGATGGAGGCGCTGCTTGCCGTGGATGATATCAAGCCTGATATCCTGCTGTCCGATATCCGGATGCCTCATATGACGGGAATTGAGCTGGCGACCATTATCCGCAAGAAATTTCCCAGATGCAAGATCATTTTCCTGAGCGGTTATGCGGACAAGGAGTATCTGATGTCAGCAATCGAGCTGAAGGTGGTTAATTACATAGAAAAACCGATCGACGTGGTTGAGATACGGAAAGCGGTATCAAAAGCGGTCATGCAGCTGGAATCCGAGCAGAAAGAGGAATTGATTCACGACGGATTTCAGAAGGCCCTTCCGATTATCCATGAGGAGATCGTCTCCGCCCTCGTTTCCCCCGGCCTGGACTGGCAGAGATTCAGTCAGGACTTTATCCCGCTCTATTTTGAGTGGACTAAAATAGGGAATTACTCCCTGTCCTGTATCCGGCCCGTCAAAAAGCTGGCCGGTGATGCCGGTGCCAGAGCCTTTCTCTCTTCGGTTGCCCGAGAACTCGAGCAGGCGCACGGTCTTGCTCCGGACGATTACCTATTAAGCCTTCGTTCTTCGAGAGAGGCCGTACTCATTTACAGGAATCTCCCCTCCTCTGTTATGACGCGCATCCTGGGGGACCTTCAGGCTTCCGCATCAAAATCCCAGCTTCCGGAGACAGCGATCGGAATCAGCTGGCCCTGTCTCTCCCTGACGGAGATTCCCGAACTCTATGCTGCGGTATCACGGATGACCGAATATGAAAGCTTTTACTATGAGAATTATGGGACGATTACTTTTGCGGAACCGCTGCCTTTAAAAGAGGTTCCCAAAAATATCTTTCGTCTGAAGGAACTGACATTATCCGGTGCGGAAACACTGTTTGACACTCTTGCCCGGGAAAAGTATACGGACATTCCCTATATTCGCGGTGAACTCTACAAGATTTACATGATGACCATAGAAAAAAGCTGGGATGAAAGGGTGGTGTCCTGGGGTGCGTTTGAGACGCTTTCGCTGGCGGAATACAGGGAGCTTATCTATTATGAGGTCAATACCATCCAGCTTTTAGGCGGCGACATCTACGATATTAAGATTAAAAATGCAGTACATTACATTCTGTGGAATTACTCCAATCCCGACTTGTCTATCAAGGTCATCGCGGATCACGTAAATTTATCGCAGAATTACTTAAGTACGCTGTTCAAAAAACAGACCGGGGTAACCATCAATGACTTTCTTCTGAATATCCGTGCGGAAAAAGCATGCCGCCTTTTAAGTGATACGGACTTAAAGCTTTATGAAATCGCGGAAAGGATAGGTCTTTTGGACGCCAATTACTTAAGTACTGTCTTTAAGAGGCAGTACGGTGTCACACCGACACAGTACCGCAGGACTACGGCAAAATTTCCGAGAAGGGAGAAACTCCATGAAGGTGATTCATAACATCAAACGCTGTTTTTCTTCTATGAATTATATGAAGAAGCTGTTTTTCTCCTATTTCCTGATTATTTGCCTGATTCTTGTGATCTTCTCCTCGGCCAGCTCCTACTATTCATCAAAATCGGAGACGAAGCAGGCACTGTATACGGCTAAGAACATGCTGCTCCAGACCACGGAATTTCTCGGCTATAAGGTAACCTCCATCAAGAACATCATCAATGTGATCAGTGCAGATGAGACAATCCAGACCCTGATTGCCTCCAGCGATGAATTTAACAGAGAGAGTCAGAACAACTGGATTATATTAAGCACGACGGCAAAGAGCATCATGTACAATGCCAATACGTCTAAAGATATCCATAACATCCGCCTCTTTGCGCTCGACGGCTCCATTTCCTTCGAAAACAGCAAGGAATTCGGCCAGCTCACGGAGGAAGAAAAAGAGCGCTGGTATGAACGCTCCTCCGAAAAAGAAAATATCAGTTCTCTGTGGCTTCCCGCTTCGTTTTTCAGCTCCTCCGATAAGCTCGGGGCCATTACCTACGTGAAGAAAATCCCCGATTCCAAAAATTTAAATCAGTATTTGGGAACCCTGACCGCCACGATCAATAATTCTGCGTTTAAAGACGTAATTGCCCAGGCGGCTACTACGCTGGGTACCTCTGTCCTCCTCTACAATTCATATGGTGAGACAATTATGTATCACGGAAAGGAGGACTTTTTTACGCCGGCGGATGTCGAAGCGCTACATTTGCAGGCCGCTTCGGACACGGATTCGGAGCTGCAGCAGATTAAATTTAATGGCAAAAATCACTTTATTGGAATCCAGCCGATCAGCGGCTGTGACTGGACTCTGGCTATTCTGACTCCTTCCTCCGATATCTTAAGAGCGACGAGACGTTATCAGCAGCAGACCATCATCCTGGTCATCCTGTTGATCGTTCTCCTGATTCCGGTCCTGTACCGGACCTCGAAGCAGTTAAGTTCCCGCATCTACGTGTTGAAGGAGTACATCTCCAGGGCCGTCAGCTCTAACTTTGAGATCGAACCGCTCTGCAACGGTACGGATGAAATCGGTGTTCTGACCGACAGCTTCAATGACATGGTCCGGCAGATCTCCGGTCTCCTGAAGGAACAGTATAAGCTGGGTTATGAAATCAAGGATCTGGAATTTCAGGTTCTCCAGTCACAGATTAATCCCCATTTTCTCTACAACACGCTGGACATGATCTACTGGCTGGGAATCGATAATGAGGCGCCCGATGTGGCGGAGGCAGCAAAAGAACTGGGACGTTTCTACATGCTGAGCCTTGGACATGGGGAGACCATCGTCTCCCTGAAAAATGAGCTGGACCACGTGGCGGCCTACGTCAACGTTCAGAATATGCGGTTTGAAGATCATTTTAAGCTGACCATCGATGTGCCGGAAGAGCTATACGACTATAAGATTATCAAAATTATTCTCCAGCCGCTGGTTGAAAATGCAATCCTTCATGGAATCCGCGAAAAAAGTTCGGAATCTGGAGAAATTACCATCAGGGCTGGGCTGGAAGACGGCGTGATTACCATTTCTATTGAAGACGACGGGATCGGAATTCCAGAGGAGAAGCTGGGTACACTCCTTACCCGCGGGGAAAAGAATTCCGGCTATGGTGTATGGAATATTCATGAAAGAATCCAGCTTTCTTACGGAACGCAGTACGGCCTTCGCTACACGAGCCGGCCGTATATCGGCACAACGGTATTTATTACATTTCCGGCGCTGCTGTAAATGAGAGACACCGTTATTTTTAAGCAGGAAAAAGGAGTGGAACGCATAAAAATGGGTTTTTTCTCGGCTTTGGGTGCGGGGCCGCGCAGGGAGAGTTCATATCCCAGTGTGCCGCCGTCTGGATACTCGCCATAAAAATGGCCGGGAATGGCGAACACATGCATTTTGTGTCCGACAATCCCGGCCATTTTTATGGCGAGTAGGAAGCGGGGCGGACACGGGATATGAACTCTCCCTGCGCGGCCCCGCACCCAAAGCTGAGAAAAAACCTAAAAATGGGTCCACTCCTTTTATAATGATTTGTTATCTAAAATCTTCTGCTGCCGAAAGCACTGTGATTTGCTTAAACTGCATCTCCCTTACTCCGCTTTCATTGTTTCCAGATTACCGGCGTTTTCATTCTGTCCGGTACTTTTCTTGCTGTTATCCGAATTATCACTTTTTAAATTTTCACTTTCGGAATTATCAGTTCCGGTCTTTTGGCTGTCGGGCCTGCCATTCTTATTCAGTTCCTTTAACGCCGCCTTTACATCTTTTAAAAATGCGTTCCACTCGTCTTCGTGGGCCACATAATAACGCGGGCAGTCTTTTCCGGTGGCATCGTAATGGCGGATCACATCTTTTTCTGTCAGATCCAGTTCCCAGCAAAGCCAGGAAGTCAGCTTCACCAGGGAAGCATATGTATCATCGGTAAACTTTCCATCCTCGCCGGGATGGCAGTTCTCAATCGAAACCGAGTCCAGATTCTTTTCCTTCGATGTGGAATAGGCGATTTCATCCAGTGGAATTCCCTGAAGAATCTCCCCGTCAAGCCCTATGATAAAATGGCTGCTGGCCGAGGTCGCCTTATCTCCCTTCTGATCTTTTAAATTATTGAAATAATTCCAGTTCTGCTTTGCAGTCGTTCCCGGATTCGCCACGTAATGAATGATGATCTCATTAACCCGGTTCATCTTTGTTCCCGGCCTGGAATACGGATTCACTTCGAAGAAATCCTGCGTAATCCAGTCAGGAGCGACAAGGGCGCTCAAATCGATAGCTCTGCGTTCTATCCGGCCTTCCATATACAGACTCAGCGCTCCCAGAACGGCTCCGGTCAAAAGAGCCAAAAATGCGGAAAAGAGGCCAAATAAAATCCTCGCTCTCCGGCGCTGCCGTTTCATTCTTTTTTGTCTTCTTATCCTGGAACGTCTCCGCATCTCAAGATCTTCGTATCTTTCATTATCCCGATTCATTTGTACCGGCTCACCTCGCCCCCCATTTTCTCTTACATAAGTGTAAGTCGTGAAGGCCTGAAATGTCAACATTCATACTATTAAGCTTTTATTACAAATTTCACCGGATATTCTTATTGTTTTGTAACATATAAAAACAACAATCCCCTCCTGTGTATATAATGATAGTGTAACTGTATTTTATTTGAAAGGATAATGATCATGAATTCATATAATAAACAATGTCAATGCCGCTGTCCCGGCTGTTGTCCCGGCTGCCCTGGCTGCTGCCACGGCCCCGCTCCGGAGCCATGCCCTTGCCGGGTCGGACCGACTGGGGCTACTGGACCGACCGGAGCTACCGGGGCTGCTGGTCCGACAGGGCCTACGGGGGGTATGGGGGATACTGGACCTGCTGGACCAATTGGGCCCACTGGGGTGACAGGCCCTCAGGGAGTTACTGGGGCGACCGGGCCTACCGGAGTTACTGGGGCGACCGGAGCCACGGGGCTGACAGGAGCGACTGGCCCTACCGGGCTTACTGGTGATCCTGGGCCTACTGGTCCTACTGGCCCTACTGGACTTACTGGTGATCCCGGACCTACAGGACCTACCGGCGCTACCGGCCTTGTTGGTTCTACTGGATCTACTGGCCCAACTGGACTTACCGGGGATCCTGGACCGACTGGAGTTACTGGGCCTACCGGTCTTACCGGTCCTACTGGTGCTACCGGACCTACTGGAGCTACCGGTCTTACCGGTCCTATTGGTTCTACCGGATCCACTGGCGCTACTGGCCTTATTGGCCCTACCGGACCCACTGGCGCTACTGGCGCTACTGGCCTTATTGGCCCTACTGGCGCTACGGGGCCCATTGGTCCTACTGGTCTTACCGGTTCAACTGGCTCCACCGGACTTACCGGTCCTACTGGCCCCACTGGCCTTATCGGTCCTACCGGTCCTACTGGTCTTACCGGTTCAACTGGCTCCACCGGATCTACTGGCCCAACTGGCATTACTGGTCCAACCGGCTCCACCGGACTTACTGGTGCTACTGGCCCTACTGGCCTAACTGGCGATCCTGGCCCAACCGGACCCACTGGAGTCACTGGCCCAACTGGCCCAACCGGTCCCACTGGCATTACCGGCCCCACTGGCATTACTGGCCCAACCGGAGTTACCGGCTCCACTGGCCCAACCGGTTCCACCGGAGTCACTGGCCCTACCGGTCCTACCGGCCCCACTGGCCTTACCGGTAATCCCGGCCCCACTGGCCCCACCGGAGTCACTGGCCCTACCGGTCCTACCGGCCCCACTGGCCTTACAGGCGATCCCGGCCCAACTGGCCCCACCGGAATCACTGGCCCTACCGGCCCAACCGGTGCCACTGGCCCGGTACCCGACGATATATTTGGATCTTTTATCAATTTCGCCGCACTGTTTACAAATGCCACACTGATTCCCATGGGGATCGGCGTTGCCGATACAACCGGCAATATTGTGCTGACAGATCCGACGCACGTTACGCTGGCTCCCGGTATCTACTCTATTTCTTACGAAGTATCTGCCTTACTTTCAGATTCGGGCTATATGCAGATTACGCCCTTCTATAACGGCGCGCCTCATATCGAATATGGTATCTACTTCATGACTAATTCCGGGCGTTCCAGTGCATTCGGTTCTGTATCATTTATCATCGAGGTTCCGACAGAAACTGCATTCAGCTTAACCTTCAACAGCCCCGTAACTGCCACCGAGGGCACACTGACCATGGTAATATTTAAACTGAGAAGAGATTTATAATACAGGATTTCCACTAACCACAAAAGCGTGCCCCACACAATTTCAAAGCCGGACAACGCATTGGCATCAACCATGCCATACGTTGTCCGGCTCATTTATTCCCCTATTTCTTTATCAAACCCCTTATCAGCGAACGACGACGCATATAAGGCATTTTATACACACTAAATCACATAATTAATTACGCAATGCAACACCGGCCTCTTCCCTCATCTTTCCCGATGCCAGGACTCCCAGGATCAGCAGGATCGGAAAGACCAGCGCCGCGAGAATGCCGGTACGCAGATCGTCTCCGAATATGCCGGAGATACGGCCTACCAGCAGCGGTCCGCCTGCGCAGCCGATGTCGCCGGCCAGCGCAAACAGCGCGAACATGGCGGTTCCGCCGCCCGGAATCTTTTTCATTGCAAGACTGAAGGTCGAGGGCCAGAGCGCTCCTACCGCGAATCCGCACAGGGCGCAGCCCGCCAGGCTTAAAACCGGCCACGGCGACAAGGAAATCATCAGATAACTCACCACACAGAGTCCGGCGCTTCCCAGCATGATCTTCTCCAGCGAAAGCTTCTCGCTGAATTTAGCAGAAACCACACGGGAGGTTCCCATAAAAAATGCGAACGCACACGGTCCCGCCAGGTCACCGATACTCTTCGACACGTGCAGAGCCGACTCGGCAAACGCGGACGCCCACTGGCTCACCGCCTGCTCACTGGCCCCCGCACAGATCATCAACACCATGAGAATCCAGAATACCGACCTCCCGGAGAGCGTCCGGATCGATAGGCCTTCCTCCTCTTCCGCCAGCGTACGGATCGGCACAACCATAAAATACAGCGCATTTGCCAGCGGTACGGCAGCCCAGATCACAGCCAGCATCTGCCATTTGTCAATGCCAAATACGAAAAAGAACGCAGTCGAGAGGATCACTACTCCCATATGTCCCCAGCAATAGAAGGAGTGCAGCAGACTCATGGCCGCTTCCTTCTTCTCCGTCGGGCACGCCTCCACGATCGGGCTCACCAAAACCTCAAGCAGGCCGCCTCCGATGGCATAGAGGATAATCGACGCCATCAGACCGGGATAACTGTCCGACATGAGCCTGGGCAGGAATGCCATTCCGATCAGCCCCGCCGCGGCCAGCAAATGGGCTCCCACCATGCAGATCCGGTACCCGATGCGGTCCACAAAATGGGCAGCCAGAAAATCCACAAGCAGCTGAACGCCAAAATTTATAGTAACCAGAAACGATATCTTTGCTAAAGATATCCCAAAGCTTCTCTGAAATGTCAAAAACAGCAGCGGTGCGAAATTGTTTACAATGGCCTGGGTAATATAACCGATATAGCAGGCGTTTAAGGTATGTTTGTAGTTTTGTCTGATCTTGGTCGCCATGATTCCTGTCTTTCTGCCTTTCTCTACAGTACTTCGAATTCACAATTCAATATTGTCTGATAAATCTCTTCCTCATTGGAGCACTGCTCCAGATCATGGATAAACGGCGTGGTCTTCACCATACGCATCAGCGTCACGACCGCCGGAATATGCTCTTTCGAGTCCCGGCTTGCCAGGCACAGGATGACCTTCGCCTTCTTGTCCCCAAAGTGAACCGGATGCCGGCTGACCAGCAGGCTCAGGCTGGTCTGATAGATCCCTTCCACCCCTTTTCCATGCAAAAGTGCGAAGGAATCGTCCGATACCGCGTAAAATCCCTGTTCTTCTATGAATTCTATCATATTATCTGTATAAGTGCTATCTATAAATCCTCTTTTTTCCAACAATGCCGCACTCGCCCGCACCGCGGCCCTCCATTCGTATTCCTCCGTCACCAGCCGGATACAGTCAAACTTCAGGAAACTGCTGAAGCTCTTGGGATTGTGCACCGTCTTTACCGTCTGGTATCCAAGCTCCCGCTCGATGACCTCCATCACTCTCGCCCTGGTGGCCGCGTCGAGGAAGCCCAGCTTTTCCTCAATGGAATAATATCCGGAAAGTATGGTTTTCCTGGGAATATCCAGCTGCTCGATGGCCGCTTTATCCTCCGGACGCAGGATAGGATTTACCACAATACACGGTCTCGGGAGGCTGTTGTTCAGCCTGATAGTCGAAAGCACATAGTCGATGCCGGCCCAGTCCGGGTAGGAAGACAGTTTATAGATGGGAATCGTATCCATAATATGAATCTGATACTCGCTGAGCAGAGACTCCTTAAGCATGGTAGTGGTGCCGTAGCCGTGGCCGCAGACCAGGAGCACTCTCTTATAGGGCGCACTCTTCATCCGCTTGATACTGGCCATGAAACAGACCGTCAAATAGACAATCTCGTCCTCATTTGTAATATCTTCCAGCGTATCGATCTCCCTGCAGACGGAAATCATCACCGTGTACAGCTTCCGTTCCTCCGGCCCCAGCAGGGAAATCATATTGTCATTGATTTCTACGTGGTTTCTTACACGCTGAATCAAAGGAATCATATGGTTTAAAAGCCCTTCCGCCAGCGTCTTATCCTTATCAAACGGCATATCGAGACGCTTTGACATGGCGGAGATCAGGGAAAATGTCACCGACTGCGCGTGAACCGGGTCTACATCCGCACTGCCTCCCGCCATTTTATTGGTAAAGTCATACATCTTCGCCATCATGCACACGTGATTCTCCGACACGGGCCTCCCGATGATTTCCTCCAGTTTTTTCGCAAACCGGCCGTAGACTTCCGGGTCAAACTCCGGCATCACCGTGATGTCGAGAGGATATTCCTTGTCGTGAAGAATGAACCAGACCAGGACCACGATATTGGACATATACCAGAGATAGGAACTGCTGGTCAGCGTACAGCCCAGTTCCTCCAAAAGCCCGTCGACCACCATCACCACATTGGCGATCGACACGCCCTCAAACGCCTTGTGTATGATATGGATACAATAAAACTCATAGGAATTATAGTTAGTAAATGGATTGATCAGATAATCGATATACTTCCTGAACTCCTGGTTCATCAGAGTGGTTCTCTTAAGCTTTGGTCCGGCCAGATAGAAATGACCAGAATAGCCGATTCCCATCTCGTCCTTTTTCAGCTCCTCATCCAGTGCAGCCATATCATTTTTCACAGTAGATCTGGAGACGCCAAACTGTTCGCTCAGCTGATTGATCTTTAAATCCTCATTTCGTATCATCAGAATCAGGAGCAGGATGGACATGCGCTCCCTGCTCGTGTAGACGACCTCATTGCCATCCTCTAATCCCTTTAAATCCAGATTTGCCGGATATTTCAGCACTCCCTTAGAATGTTTTTCGATTTCAGGCAGGTGCTCCAGCGATAAAATGTCGTTGATCCGGTCCACATCGTAGCGCACGCTCCGCTCCGACACCCCCAGCTCCTTCGCCATCTCCTTATAGGTGGATTCGCCCTGCGTTTTCAAATGACGGATGATATTCAGCATTCTTCCGTTAAACATAGTTTTTTCCCCTGCGCGGCCCCGCCGCTCTTCTATCTAAACGCAGATAACAGGACCAGGGCGTGTTTAAAAATTCATTTCTGCCATCTGTACGCCCCATTTTGCGGGAGCCTGGCCCCGAATCCGCTTAACGTAGCCCACTACGCTGCGCACCTTCGGAACCAGGCTCCCGCAAAATGTGACGCACATCTGACAGAAAGCAATTTTCAAACACGCCCTGAGGAGATACTCCCCATCTCCTCTTAGTCCTGTCTCTCACGTTATGTATGATTATGCTCCCCTGTATGCATTACTGAAATGTATCCTGAATCTTTTTCATAACGGCGTCTGATTTCTTAATTAAATCGGACACTCCCATTTTCAGAACTTTTTTACCTTTAAAACGGTCCAGCCCTTCCAGAGCCACGTCATTGACCAGAATCACGCAGGCCGCCTCGTCGATATCCTTCTGCTTTAACTGATTCTCCACACCGGCTCCGCCCTGTGTCTCGATGATTACGTCAATTCCCAGTTTCTGTCCGGAAAGCTTTAACGCTTCCGCTGCCATATATGTATGTGCCACGCCTGATGGGCAAGATGTAATTCCTACTACCTTCATTGTAATATCCTCCTTGAAATTTTTCTATTATAATTCGTCAAATGTGATCTCATCGAGTCCGTCGTCTTCTGCCGCTGCTTTGACTGCGGAATCGTCAGTATTGTTCTTCTTTAATAAGTTTACCATAATTGCAGTTACAAATCCACCTGCTAATACGGAAATGATATACCAGATTCGTCCCTCAACAACCGGAAGTACGATGAGTCCGCCCCATGGCGCATGGTTTAACACACCGGTTAAGAAAGGAATGATGTTGCCGACGACTGCGCCCACAATCAGGGACGGAATAACACGTAACGGGTCATTGGCTGCAAATGGAATCGCACCTTCTGTGATTCCCACGCATCCCATCAGGATAGCCGCCTTGCCTGCTTCTTTTTCTTCTGCATTGTACTTCTTCGGAGCCAGCAGGGTTGCGATACCCATGCCGATCGGAGGCGTACAGATAGCCACACCGACACCGCCCATCAGATATGGAAGTGTATCGACCTGTGTCTGTGCAAATAAGGTTGCCACTTTATTGATCGGGCCGCCCATGTCAAATGCGGTCATGGCGCCGAGAATCGTTGCTAACGGAACTCTGCCCACATCGCCGAGACCGGAAAGCCAGGAGGTTAAGGACTGCATGATAAATGCGATCGGTGTGCCGATACCCCATACGATGATACCGCCTGTGATAAACGTACCAAGCAGCGGGTAAATGAAAATGGAACCCAGTGTCTTTAAAGAAATCGGAAGCTTAATCTTCTTTAACTGTTTTACCACAACACCGGCAATCAGACCGGCCGCCATTCCGCCGAGGAAGCCGGCGCCCATGGAATTGGCAAGATAGGCTCCGATCATACCAGGGGCCAGACCGGGTTTATCCGCGATCGAGTACGCGATATAACCGCCCAGAACCGGAACGAACAGTGTCAGGCCGCCGAGACCGATCTGCGCAAGACCTGCCAGCCAGCCCTCGGTAGGAGTTGCCGCTCCCGCCGGATTTAACATAACCGAGATGGAAAACAGAATACCGCCGGCTACGATAAACGGAATCATGTGAGACGTACCAGTCAGAATGTGCTTCTTTAAAATCTTGATTTGCTCTTTCATTTTCTTACCCCTCCAATACTTCCGTTAAAATGTCAAATACCTGATCCTTCGTGCTGCTTCTCAAGGATTCTCTGAATTCCTCATGCATCAGCTGTCTTGATAAATTCGCCAGGATCTTCATATGTGTATCTCCCGCCTCAGAAAGCGGCACTGCGATGAGAATGATCAGATCCGCCGTCTCCCCGGTCTCTTCGTTCCAGACCACCGGCCTTGCTGTTCTCGCAAATGCCACGCTCGCTTCCAGAACGTGATCCGTCTTACCGTGCGGAAGCCCCATGTCGAAACCCACGTAGGTCGGTGCGATGGCTTCCCTCGCCAGCACGTCCTCGAAAAACTCTTCCTGATTCGTGATCTTTCCGGCTGCGTCCAGTTCCTTCACCAGAATGCTTATTACGTCCTTTTTTTCCGCCGCGTCAATGTCAAATACGATGCAGTTCTTATTAATTAATTTACTCATTGCAAACCTCCTGCCGGCTTCTGCCGGTTATTAAAAATTCCTTTGTTCCAGGCCTGGAAGAATTTGTTTGTTCCTTACATGCCTTATCATAATCCAGTTTACGGGAAATGAAAAGATAGAACATTTGCAAAAAAAATTTACAAAAATTTGCGGCCCTCCGTCCCATAAAAAGCGTCAAAAATATCGGCTGTATTAAAATGTCAGCCGATACTTTGACGCCTTTTTTCTGCCTGGGTTAGTCCACCCTGTTTATCCTGTATTACCGCGCTCTATTATCGCTCTATATTTCCGCGCTCTATTGTCGCTCTATATTTCTGTTCTATATTTCCGCTCTATATTTCCGTACTCTATCACCCGCTCTGTCGGCCGCCGTCCACCACAAGCGCAGCCACCCCGCGGATATCCTCGATCACGTAGTCCGCGCCGGCCTCCCGGTAGCGTCTTTCGACTTCATCCGCCTTCGCCCTTCGCTCATCTGCGGATAACGCCTCCCATTCCGCTTTTGTAAGCCCCAACTCCGAGCTTCCTTCCACAATTCCCACCGCGGTAACCCCCGCGTTTTTCGCCTCCAGAATATCGGATATCGTATCTCCCACCTTCATGACTGCATTTACGGAGGTGACCTTTAATGCCTCCATGTTCCGGAAGATCATGTAAGGGTAGGGGCGTCCCACATGCCCGGTGGAATCCGGCGTAAACAGGCAGTCAGGCTCATAACCGGCTTTTTTGCCTCCCTGGTGACTATGGCCATCATCTCATCCGTATATCCGGTTGTCGATCCGATCCGAATTCCCGCACGTCTTAATTTCTCCACGGTTTCAAGCACATGCTCCTTCGGCTCGGCAAACTGATCCAGTACCTTCATCAATTTATCCAGGAACAGATCGTGCATGGCGTCCACATCGCTGTCCTCCGGCTCTCTTCCATGGATCTGTACGAATTCCCGATGTATCCGGTTCATCCCCAGCATCGTCTTAATATGATCCCATTTCAGCATTCCCATGGGCTTTCTGGTCTCCTCCATGGTAGGCTCAACACCAAACTCCTTAAATACCTCAACAAATGTCTGCACCGGCGCGAAACACCCATAATCCACAGTCGTTCCCGCCCAGTCAAATATAACCGCTTTCCATTTCATAAATTCAATTCTCCTTTTCCTTCCAATAATCAGCCAGAATCGCACAAAGCTTTTCCATGTCTTCCGGATAGATCTCTCCGATATTTCCCACGCGGAAGGTTTCCGCATCGGTCACTTTTCCCGGATATATGGCGTATCCCCGCTCCTTGATATAGGAATACATCTCCTGAAAGCTGCAGCATTTATCTTCCGGATAGAAAAATGTAGTAATGATCGGTCCCTGATGCTCCGGTCCCACGTAGGGGCGGAATCCCAGCTTTTTTAATCCCTCAATCAGTATGCGGTTATTTTCCGTATATCTTGCGTGCCTGGCCGCAATGCCGCCTTCCGCCTCCAGCTCCCGGATCGCCTGTGCAAATGCGAGAACCACATGGGTTGGCGAGGTATAGCGCCATTTCCCATCGGCCTCCATGCATTTCCACTGGTCATACAGGTCCAGAGACAGGCTCCGCGCCACGCCTTTCGCCGCTTCCAGCGCGTCACGCCTGCATATGACAAAGGAAAAGCCTGGAACACCCTGAATGCACTTGTTCGCACTGCTGACTATAAAATCAATGCCCCAGTCACCGACAGGAATTTCCATGCCGCCAAAGCTTGACATGGCGTCCACAATCATGGTTCTCCCCGCCGCCTTTACGACGCGGCTCACAGCCTCTATATCATTTAAAACCCCGGAGGTGGTCTCACTGTGCACCATGGCTGCATGAGTGATCTGCGGATTCTCTTCCAGCATTTTTTTAATAACCGCGGCATCGGGAATCTCATCGTAGGCGGTCTCGTACACCGTACAGGAGATTCCTGCGTGGTCCGCGATCGCCTTCATGCGCAGCCCGTAAGAGCCGTTCGCCGCAATCAGTAAATGATCCCCGTCCCCTATGGTACTCGTCAAAACGGATTCCACGCCGAAGGTCCCGCTGCCCTGCATCAAAACGGCCGTATACTCCGGTTCTGTCACGCCTGCCAGTTCTAAAAGCTTCTTGCGTATCCACTGTGTTATCTGCTTATAGTCGTCATCCCAGGTACAGTGATCCACCATCATCTCTCTCTTCACGGTATCCGTGGTGGTCAGTGGTCCCGGTGTCAATAATTTATACTGTATCATGCTTCTTATTCCCCTTCTTATTTTGATTGCCTTTGCGTATTTCGTCAACGCTTCTGTACTTTACTTTAATGCCTCTGCACTTTTCTTCAACGCCTCTGCACTTTTCTTCAGCGCCTCTGCATTTTACTCCAATACCTTTGCATTTTCCGACAACTGCTGATGCTTCTCCAGAAGCCCAACCGTCAGCTTCTCCGGAAATACCATAGGGTACGCGGATTTGTTGGCGGAATCACTGCTCTCCCCCTCATATACCGGCAGCGGGTAAGTCTTAAGCAGCTCCTGGCGTCCGTTTTTGATAATGCATTCCGCCATCTCCATGGCCAGCGGATTGCTCTCTGCACCCTTATCGACTACTGCGACAGACTCAGTCAGTGAGAAGTTGCCTTCCGGCGGGTCCACATAGTCCACGGGAAGTCCATCCACCTTGTCCGCAACGGCCTGATGGCGAAGACCGAAGCCCACCCCCACCTCTCCGGCGCGCACCTTTTTAAGCGGTGCGGAGCCTGAACTCTCGATATGATCTCCCGCGTTCTGATAGATGCCGGCAAGAACCTCCGTCGCCCCATCCTCTCCGTAAGCACTGACCAGCGCCTGGATGAGCAGCCATGCAGTGGAAGAACTCTTTACATCGGTTACGGATACCATTCCCGCATACATAGAGTCCGCCAGGTCCTTTAAGCCGGTCGGCATCGGCAGGTTATTTTCCTTTAAAACCTCCGTATTTACAAAAATGGTTCCTTCCTGGGCCGTAATCGGTGTATAGAACGCCGGGTACTCGGCAAGGGGCTTCGTCTCAAAGGACAGGTCCTGAAACATCTGATTCGTCTCCTGTGCGCTGTCTAAATAGAAGGAACTCATGGTGACCAGATCGGCCTCGATATTGGTTCCCTCCGCCAGAAGCTTTCCGCCCAGCTCGGAGGTTCCAAAGGACTGAAGAATGTATTTTCCCTCGTAGCCATTACCGTCCAGCGCATTTTTCATGGCCTCTATGGCCTCGTCGTCCGCATTCGTATAGATTACCACTTCCTGCGCCTTCTTCTGACATCCGGTGAGCGCGGCCATCGCGCCCAGGGCACAGACCATGGCCAGTGCTGCCGCTCTTTTTCTGTTTTTCATATTCTTACTCCTCCTGAATTTTCCTGTTTTTTTCTGTTCCGCCGCAATACTCTGCCGGCCTTCGCCTCTTTCCGATCCGTCGCCAGCCAGGAAAACAACGCCCTGGCCGCCAGGTTCGTGAGCAGAATAAAGATGGACAATACAAAAATCTCATTATATTTCGTGTAATACTGCAGTTCCTTAATCTTCGTGGTGATCACCATCGTCCGGGCTCCCGCGATAAAGATCACGGCGCTGACCGTTACCATGGCGTTGACAAAATAGTAGCTGAATACTTCCAGAATGGTAGCCATGGCATTGGGCGTCACCACCCGCACAATCGTCTTCAGCCAGGTGTCCCCCATGAGCATGGCCGTCGTCTCCCAGGACGCGTTCATCTTTGCCAGGGAGTTCTTCATCATCAGATACGGCGTGGAAAAATAGTGGATCACATTGCAGATGACGATGAGGGTCAGAGTATTCTGCAGGGAAGTACCTGAGAACACCAGCATATAGGCGATACCCACCACCATGCCCGGTATGGTATTGGTGATCAGGGAAATGTTCTCGATCACCCGTTTCACCTTTTCCGGCAGATGGCTCCGCGCCGTGGAAAGGGCCGCTCCATAGGTGGTAAGAGAGCCGGTAAGCGCGGTCAAAAATGCAACCAGCAGGGAATTCTTATACACTCCCAGCAGACTCTTATCGCTCAGGACGCTCTGCAAATGCTCCATGGTAAAGCTGACCCGGTACGGCCATTCTTCCACAAACGGCACCACGAAGATCACCGCGAACACCGACAGCACCACCACTAAGACCAGGGCGCTTCCCAGGCCGAGTATGCCGTCCCTCAACCGGTTTCTCCGTATTTCTATTGCGGAGATTTTATTATAGCGGATATTGTATTTCTCCAGATAATGCAGCAGCGTGATCGTGAGCACCGACGGGATCAGCATCAGAATCGCAACTACAGAACCGCGGTTAAAATTCGGTATGCTGCCCAGCATCTCATTGTAAAGCACTGTTGCCACCACCTCATACTTCCCTCCCACGGAGGCAGGAATCCCATAGTCCGTAAAGCACAGGAAGAAACACTGTACAAAGGAGGCCGCCAGCGTCCCCAGCAGCGGCCGGGCCACCGTCCGGAAAAACGTCTGCCACGGATTATCCCCCATAATCCGGGATACAATGGAGAATTTCTTGTCTATGTATTCCATGGTGTTGGACACCAGCAGAAATGACACCGGCAGCGTATAGATTAAATATCCCAGCAACAGCCCGTAAAAGCCATAAAGCTCGAACAGCTGTCTTCCGAACAGCCTCGTGATCAGTCCCTGCTTTCCAAAGGAATAAATAATGGCAAATCCATACGTAATGGTCGGCAAAAGCATCGGTATCACCGCCGCCCGCCGAATCAGGCTTTTATAGAAGGAGGGCAGATTGCTGTAATGAATGGTGTATGCAAGCAGAAATGCCAGCAGCGTCGAAAGGACCGCGCAGCACACCGATATCTGAATGCTGTTGCCGAACGCCGCTGCGAATCCCCTTCCGGTCAGAACCTCAAGGTAATTGCTGAGGGTCAGAGCACCGCCTTTTTCAAGGGACTTATAAAACAGACGGCAGAGCGGCACGATCAGAAAACCAAGGAACAGCAAAGTGACCGCCAGAAATATCCCCTTGATCTCCACTTCTTTCTTCTGTTTCATAACGCTACCCTACTCTCACTTCCATTATCGGAGCGGCCGTCTGTTTAAACAGCGTGAATATGTGGTTGCGCTTTATCACCAGCTGGTTTAAGATGAATTCCTTCACGAAATCATTTTCCGGAGTCTCGATAATCTCCTCCGGCCTTCCATATTGGGAGATCCTGCCCTGATTGACGATCAGCACCTTATCCGACAGCGTCAGCGCCTCCTCGGGGTCATGGGTGACGATGATGGTAGTCAGGTGGTAATCCCGGGCGATCTGCCGGATCTTATCCTTGATGGATTCCTTGATCACACCGTCCAGTGCGCTGAGAGGCTCATCCAGCAGCAGAATCCTCGGTTTCATCACCATGGTTCTCGCCAGCGCCACTCTCTGCTTCTGCCCTCCGGAAAGCTGCTCGATCTTCTTATGCAGGTGCTCCCGCAGCCCCAGCAGATCGATCAGTTCCTCCACCTCCTGCGGCGTCGAGATCTTCGGGTTATTTTTCAGGCCGTAGGTGATATTCCGGTACACGTTCAGGTTTGGGAACAGGGCGTAATCCTGAAATACGATATTGAAGCCCCTCTGTTCCATGGGCATATCCGTGATCACCTCTCCGTTGAAGATGATCTCCCCTTCATCCGCCCCAGTCAGACCCAGAATCAGGTTCAGGAGCGTAGTCTTTCCGCAGCCGGAGGGACCCAGGATCGAGACGATCTCGCCCTCCTCAATATTCAGGTTGATATCCTGCAAAATAATATTTCCATCATACGATTTTTTCAGATTCTTAATCTCAAGCATAGAAACTCCTCTCATGGTTCATATATGGCGTGTCTGCCTTGCCGACGTCTCTATGAAACCATATTTTTCCTGCTTTCAACTACCGTCTTCTTGAAAATTCTCTGTAAAATGGGCGTAAAAAAAGCTGTAGAATTTCTACAGTTCGAAATTCTACAGCTTATATTTTTTCATCACTTAAAGCTTTGTGGGCTGCCCATAGGCCTGCTTCCGTATTACCCTGCTGCTCTCATCCAGCTTTCCGGTATACCGCTCATAGTCGCTCAAAAGAATGGCAATATAGATCATATCCACCACCATGAGCTGCGAGGCCCTGGAAAAGATGGCGTCGCCGTACAGAAACTGCCGGTTGCTGGTGCACAGGACCAGATCGGAATACTGTTCCAGTAAGGTATGTTCAAAATTGGTGATGGCGATCGTCTTCGCTCCGGCCTTTCCGGCCATCTCCATGGCGTCCACCGTACTTCTGGAAAATCCCGAGTAAGATATGCCGATCGCCACGTCCCCCTCCGAGAGGCTGGCCGCGCTGACGCTCTGCATATACACATCTCCGTAAGCGATGCAGTGGATTCCCAGGTACATCAGCTTCGTGATCAGATCCTGCGCTGTACAGGAGGAATTCTCCACGTAATAGACGGCGATTTTATTCGCCCCGGTAATCGCTTTTACCACGTCTTCCAGGATATCCGGCGTTATGCTTCTTATAGTCTTCTCGATCTGTCCGATGGTGGTTCCGATAATTTTTGCCGGGACATCGCGGATGGTGTCGCGTTCGGAAAATGGAAAACCGTACAGAAAACGGCTGCCCTCCTCCTGTTCACTCCCCGCCAGTTCATACCGGAAATCCTTAAATCCCTGGTAGCCCAGCGCCTTCACAAACCGCATGACGGTGGGCTGGCTGACTCCTGCCCCTTCAGCGATCTTTTCCAGCGTTAAATCCTTCAGATTTTCCCCGCATTTTAGCAGATAATCCGCCGTCTTCTTCTCGGATCTGCGCAGCACCGGATAGGACCGGGTAATCTCCTGTTTCAGTCTCTGGTTCATTGACGCCTCCCATTATGTAGAAATACTACAATTTTACGTCAATTATACGAAGTTCCGAACAGGCCAACAAGACAGGTTATGTAAAATTTTCCTATAATTACTGCATTTTCACCGTCTCACAGAACTCCTGTAGCGTCCGGTGAAGCTGGCCCTCCGCCGTCTCGTCACAGAGCACGACAATCTTATCGCCGGCAAGCAGCTTCGTATCGCCTCTCGGCACGAATTCCGCCTCGCCCCTCATCAGGGAGACGACGAGACACGTCTTCGGCCACGCGATCTCCGATACCTTCATGCCCTCCGCCGCGCTTCCATGGAAGATCATGCCTTCCACCAGCACCTTTTCTCCGGTCAGAACCGCCTTCTTATCCGGATTCTGCTTCGCCAGCAGACGGTGAAGCAGCTGGTCGTAAACCGGCGCACACCGCATGATATCCGGCACCAGATATGCAGCCAGGGACACCATGGACAGCGTGAGCAGATGGGAGAAGGACCCCGTCATCTCACTGATTAAGATAATTCCCGTAATCGGCGCGCGGACAATGGCGGAGAAGTAACCGGCCATCCCCAGGATGATGAAGTTGCCTAAAAGCCCGTCTAAAGAACCGCTCACCATTCCCACCGCGTTGAAGTAGATGCCTCCGATCACGGCTCCCATGACGAGAAGGGGCAGGAAGATACCGCCCGGCGCTCCGGAACCGAAGCTCACCATGGAAAATACGAATTTCAGCACAAACAGCAGACACAGGGAGCCCATCACCATTTCTCCGGAGGAGAGCACCTCCACCAGGGAATGGCCGCCGCCCAGGACGGACGGATAGAGGAATCCGAACACCCCGGCCAGCATAAATGGGATCAGCAGCCGCATCGTCTGTCCCGGAAGCTTCTGATACAGATCCTGGGATTTGGACAGGCAGGTGTTATAGACCACGCCCATCAGCCCGATGATGACTCCCAGAATAAGCACATGGCCGTATGTACCTAACGGCATCATATGAATAATATGAAAAGTAAAGACCGGTTTCAAGCCGAATACATTTCTGGAAACAAAGTCTGATGTAATCGATGCCGCCATGGATGACAGAAGGATCTCCGGTGAAAAATGCTTATGTATCTCCTCTAAGGAGAACAGCACGCCCGCTATCGGCGCGTTGAACGCGGCAGATAAACCGGCGCTCGCACCGCAGGTCATGAGAAGCTTTTCCTCCGTCTTCACCCGCTTCGTAATCCTGGAAAATCCCTTGGCCGCCATAGCGCCCAGCTGGATGCTGGGGCCCTCGCGTCCGAGAGACAGGCCGCATCCCAGACCGATTAAGCCGCCTGCCAGCTTAGCCAGCAGGACCCGCCACCAGCATTCGTCGATCTCGCCCATGATCTCGCCTTCCACCTGGGGAATACCGCTGCCCGATATGAGCGAATCCCATTTCAGAAGCATCGCCACAATTATGGCCGCCACAGCAAGCACCACAAACCACACCGGCACAAACCACGTGTGGGTCCTTCCATAATTCAAAACGGAATTCAGGAGTATTTCCGCATATCCCAGCAGGTAACGGAATGCCACCACCACGACTCCTGAAATAGCGCCCACGGCGACCCCTTCCAGTATCAGTGCATAACGAAAACTCCGGTAACGGTTAATCGTATTGGTAACCGTATTCTCCGACCGCATCTTACGTTCCCCCTCTTTACTCTCTTTTAACATTCCAATCCTTTCGTTAAAAACGTGTTAATTTTTCTATTGACAGTATTTGATTATAACGCTGTGATCTTCAGATAGCAAGGAAATTGTTCACAATTTGGCCACATATTCCCTCAAAAAAAGTATTATGATATGGATATGAAAAAGAAAGTGGTGAGATTTATGAAGCAACACACACATCGATGGACCGGGCTGCTCCTTGCCGCATGCCTCCTCTCCATCCTTCTCTCTCTTCCGGCCTTTGCCAAAGAGAAGGAAAAGATCGATAAGATTCCCCTCAGTTTTTCCTCCTCCATAACAGCGGGGAAAACAGGCGGAGAAGTATACGTCACGGTCGATGATCCCTACTACGCATCACACTGCCGGATCGTCAACACGAAGATTGTCAATCAGCCGGATTCGTCCTGGACAGCCGGAGTATCGCCGGAAATCATGATTTCCCTCCGCGCGGAAAGCGGGTATTATTTTTCTTCCGCGCAGGGAGAGGCGTTCCGTTTAACCGGAGCCGGCGCCGTATTCGACCGGGCGGAATTTCTCGAATCCCAGTCTGTTCTGCATGTGACAGTCCGTTTAAATGCGCTCTCCGACCCGGAAGCGGCGGTCGTTCTAACCGGACTTTCCTGGGATAAAGGGGCCTTCACCGCACTCTGGAACGACGACAGCAACGCCCGCTATTATCAGGTTCAGCTGTTAAAAGACGGTCAGCCTGTGGGCGCCATAGTAACCACCTACACCAATTACTGCCGTTTATCCGATAAGATAGCGGGAAAAGGCAGCTACAGCTTCAGCGTCCGTTTCGTTGACAGCGCCTTAAACCGAAGTGAATGGATCACCTCCGAGACCTGGGAGATCAGCGCTTCCGAGGCAGCCGTGCTGGGGAACGGGACAAAAAGCACGTACGGTCCCGGCACAGTCTCCTCCCCCGGCAGAGCCGTAGGAGAATGGAATTCCGACGACACGGGATGGTGGTTTGAGCACCCGGACGGAACGTGGACCACGGACGGCTGGGAATCCATCGGCGGGGAGTGGTACTATTTCGATCACTCCGGATACCGGAAGAGCGGATGGATTCCATGGCAGGGTACCTGGTATTACTGTGACGAAGACGGGATCATGCTGAAGAACACGGAGACTCCCGACGGATATGAAGTCGGCAGCACCGGCGCAATAAAAGACAAATAAAAACCCCGGTTTTATCTTCTTTTCCCAGGAGACTGTTCTCAGGGATTCAGGAGATAAAACCGGGGCTTGTCATTTGCCCGCCCGTCATTTTTGCTTATTGAGTGTTCTGCGCTCATGCAGCTTTTCCGATTAACAATTCCGGGGAAAATGCCGTGCTGTGGCATACGATTTCCACCGGTTTTCCAAGGCCCACGTTCATAACGCCCATCAGTGATTTTCCATCGATTACAAGATGATTGTAACAGATGTCAACATCGAAATCACAGGATTCCGCTTTGTTTACGAACGCAACCATTTCTTCTACGGTTGAAAATGTATAAAACATGTTTTTCATTTGGAGCACCTCCCTCTCTGTTTGATGATCTTATTTTACTCCTTATTTCGACGGAATAAAATAAAATATTTTTACGAAATGTTGTAATATTTTATGTTCTTTTCTAATCTTTCCCGGTTTTGGACTTTCCATACATAAAAAAATGAGAAATTCTTTCATTTTTTTACGAGAAAGGACTACACAAAAAATGATTTATCGTGTATAATGTAGAAGTTCGGGTTTCGGCGGGCACATATGGCCGGAAGAACTGAATGCTCTGGAGACGTATCGAAGTGGTTGTAACGAGCCGCACTCGAAATGCGGTTGTCGGGTAACCGGCACGTGGGTTCGAATCCCACCGTCTCCGTTTTCTAAAAGAACACCAGAAATCATCTTTGATGGCCTCTGGTGTTCTTTTTATTTATTTCTGAATAAATTCTTCAATAAACTTAGAGGCCACTGCCCCATCCGAAGCGGCTGTAACGATCTGGCGCAGCGGTTTTGTTCTCACATCGCCGACTGCAAATACACCCGGTACGTTCGTCCTGGTCGTCTCGTCCGCGATGATATATCCCTGTTCATTTCTCTCCACCTGTCCTTCAAAAACTGCGGTGTCAGGCACTCGGCCAATTGCTACGAAGACGCCGTCGCAGGCAATCTCCCTCTCTTCCCCCGTCTTCACATCGGCCAGACGAACTCCCGTCACCTTCTTCTCGTGGAGAATCTCTTCAATACGGCTGTTCCATAAAAACTCGACCGGGCTGTCCTTCAGCGCATTCTGGTATACCATGGAGGCGCGCAGTGCGTCCCTCCGGTGAACGAGATATACTTTCTTACAGATCTTTGCCAAAAATAACGCATCCTCCGCCGCACTGTTGCCGCCGCCGGATACCACGACAGTCTTGTCCTTATACCGCATTCCGTCGCATACCGCGCAGTATGCCACTCCGCGGCCGCGCAGCTTCTTCTCTTCCGGCAGTCCCAGTTCTCTCGGTGAAGCGCCGGTGGCGATCACCACCGTCTTTGTGAGAAGCTCACCGCCTGTAGTCGTGATCTTCTTCGGCTCGGCCTTAAGATCCACACGGATCACCTCGTCAAACGCAGTCTCCGCACCGAAACGGTCGGCGCCCTTTTTCATCTTTTCTCCCAGCTCGAAGCCGTCGATTCCATCTTCAAATCCGGGATAATTATCTACCTGGCCGGTAGTCGCCATCTGACCGCCCGGCGACAGCTTTTCCAGCACCAGGACCGACATGCCGCTTCTTGCGCAGTAAAGTGCCGCACTGTAGCCGCCGGGACCTCCGCCAATGATGACAACGTCATATATTTTATCGTTCATATCGTATTCTCCTCTTGTGAACAGTTATCGTTTCGTTTTAAACCGCGCCGTTCTCTTTCAGCCAGTCCTCAATCTCTGTCATGGAACCCGGATTGATGAGAGGCTCGCTCGCCTTACCGCCCTGATATACGATCAGTGTCGGGATCGTCTCGATCTCGTGCTTCTCCTCCAGTTCCGGACTCTCATCGATATCAACCTTGCCCACCAGAAGCTTTCCTTCATACTGTGCCGCCAGACGGTCCACCACCGGTCCCAGTCTGCGGCAGTAACCGCACCACGGCGCCCAGAAATCCAGAACCACCGGTTTTTCCGCCTGAAGTACCTCTTTGTCAAAATTATCTTTATTAATTGTCATGATATCCATCGTTGCTGCTCCTTTCCCTCTGCTGTAACTACTGTTATTTTCTCAGATACAGTTCATACTGTAATTATATTAGTTACAGTATGAACTGTCAAGGCACATTTTTCGGGCAGTGAAAGCTATTTTTCGCGTCTCGATATGCTCGATAAAAT
>ERZ773148.341-NODE-341-length-40411-cov-5.153781_pt1 | contig 40411 bp, 36 predicted proteins | sample MGYA00580846_ERZ773148 | MGnify/ENA primary metagenome ERZ773148 (study PRJEB29015, sample SAMEA2737879) | human gut metagenome | biome: human gut; feature: human-associated habitat; material: faeces | place: China | collected 2012 ... | reverse complement strand
GCACTATAAACTGTCTTTTATTCCTGATAAAGTTCATGTTGTTGATACAGGTTAACAATCTACCGGAATCTTCTGCGTCTCTCAAAAGTTTGCAGCCATAAATAAGACAAGCCATTTCACCCAATATCGTAGGCTGCATATCCATATATGAATGTACGGATTGACTGTCTATATGATTTGATTGTCGTAATAAAACGTCCAACTGCTTGGAAGTATAACTATTGATGCCTATTGAGGAAGGATATGCTTCCAAAATATCCTCAATAAGTCGTTTCCTCTCCATTTTAAGTTTGTTGAAAAGAATTCCTTGAAATGCTTTCAAGCATTTTTCTTTTTTGCTTTGAAGAAACTGATCAGACACATCCATTCTATTGATATTGTCATATAGCATTTGTACACTTTCTTTATAAAGAGAAAAATGACTTCCAAAGAAATCTCGGTCAACTTCAAATAATCCGAACAAGGTCGTCATTTCGGACAAATAATCTCCTGTTTGACTAAGTCTTTTATAGAAATCATTCAGCGTACCTATTAGTAAAATATCAATAGCTTTTTTAAAGCCTTCATATTTATTCAGTTTAGGAAACTGTTTGGCTACCAGTTTGCCTTGACAAGCTATGATTTGATAAATAAGTTCAATCATTAAGTTAGCAAACTCTCTTAACTTCTCTAAATTTTCACTCTGTATCAAAATGTATTTGTATCTTCTATCCAAATAGTTGAGATAGTGTTTTATCCATTCCTTATTCCGTTCTTGGTACAACTTGATAAAATCGCTTTCACTACTACCGTAAATCGCTACATTTTGAACCTCATAGAAAAACTCATTCAGTAAGTGTTCTTTCCCAATCATTTTGAAAAGAGTTTCTGCATCCATCCACTCTATAGTTGTCACTTTTTTGTCAGTTGAGTTATTTTCAATAAGATAATTGGTATTGGCTCTATTTATTAAATGCAATGTCAGCATTTTTTTTGTTTTATTAAAAGAGGTTACAACACACTTTAGATTTTTTTTATCTTTTTGTTCGGAAGTGAGCGGTTCGTAGAGACAATGAGTCAAACCATATTCGTCTTTCAGTATAGAACAAAGCTCTCCTTCTGTATCAACACTGTCCTTTACATATCTGAATTCGTATTCTTTATTTTCCTCGTATAACTCGTATAAAATTGATAGTTTATCTTCAACGAAGATATGAGAGCCAAAAGAGTCCATTCCTCTATATTCGCATCGTATGATATTCTTTTTTGAGCCTTGGTATATTTCAAAAGGGTACATTCTTATCCAACATTCTTTGTGTTCGACTTGTATCACATAATAATAGTTACCTTTGGCTTCGGCAATTCTTTCTATTATAAAATTATAACTTAATCCTTTTTCAAATATTTTCATACTGATTTAACTTTAAAGTGCATAAAAAGAAAGTGTGGAGTCATATCATCTATCTCGTTGAAGGCTCTGGTAAAACCCGAATGCAAATAGACAATATCCCCACACTTGAGATGTATATCGCTTGAGTAAGCATATACAGACAAGTGATGAGCGTGATTGCTATTCCCTGCATTCGTTAAGTTTACCAGACTTCTCAACAAAGGATAAAAGCTACACTTTCATCAATAAACTATATATTGCCCGACTTCTCTACTTCGGGCAATACAAAATTATAAAATGTTTATTGATATTCATACTCATTAGGGGATATTGTTTCCGCAAAAGTGCAAATTTATTATTTTATATTATTAGTTTACATCTCCATATTCAGCATTTGCTTTTTTGGATGCCATTTCGGCAAAAGCGAATGAGGGAATACATAATCGGCCAAAACATCATAACGATCTTTGAATAAATCGTTCACAAGATCATTCATATCACATTTAAGTTTCTCTGCCCAAAATGCAAAAGTCATGGATGCGCACCACACTACATTTTCAACTCCCCGTCATCGTAAGCCAAAAGATTCCAACGCTGTTAGGAGCACCGTCTTACCCCTCATACGGAGAGTAATATATTTCTCCTAATCTTCGCACGACATACAATGCTGTAATCCTTTTAGTCAACTAATAATGAAAAACATACGTTGCAAGTCCTCTATTTTACCCATACTTATTTTTCTTTGAGTGTCTCTACATGGACAAATATAAGGAGGTTGGGCGACAAAATTTGTCGTTCACAAGAATGATTTTTTAGAAATCTCGCGATATTTTTTACACATGGAAAAATCCTTTCCTTACAATCCGCTTTAATTCAAAAGAAAGCATGATCTTTAAAACGTAAAGAGTTTGTTTTACACAAAGCAATGATACAAATCATTAAAATTATGACTGTCAATAAGTCCTTATCTATTCAAACATAGTACCTTTCTAAGTTGCTTATTTCAAACGCAGTCAAACATCAGAGACTATTTTAGATAAAAACGGGGAGGTTCTGATGAATCAGACATGCAGATGTTAATGGGTACAGTTACTTCCGCACCATGCACAGCAGTTGTTGCACTTACGGAAGAGGACAATATGTTCCAGCTTACACCGTCAGGTTCGGCTGTTGAATCCATCAAAGGCGACAACGCGTTCAGAGTTTGCTTCTCCGACCCGAACCAGGGCGTAGGTTCTGCGGACTATTTCGCAGAAAACTTCCCGAACGCTAAGGTTGGCGTAGTATACAACTCATCCGACGTATATTCCAACGGCATCTTCAAGACATTCAAGAAAGAAGCCGCGGCTAAGGGTGTAAATGTTGTTGCAACAGAAGCTTTCACAAAGGATTCCGCACAGGATTTCACAGTACAGATCCAGAAGATGAAAGAAGCAGGTGCTGACTTAGTATTCCTTCCGTTCTATGCACAGGAAGCATCCTTGTTCCTGACTCAGGCAGACAAAGCGGGACTTGATGTACAGTTCTTCGGATGTGATGGTCTTGACGGCGTAATCGATCAGCTTGGCTCCAACGCAAAATTAGCGGAAGGCGTAATGCTTTTGACACCTTATGCAGCTGACTCCGATAACCCGGAATCAAAGAAATTCACGGAAGCTTATAAAGCAAAATATAACGGAGAAGTTCCGAACCAGTTCGCGGCAGACGCTTACGACGCAATGTACATCATCAAGGCAGCAGCAGAAAAGGCAGGTGTAACCCCTGATATGAGCGTTTCCGACATCTGCGACGCTATGAAGACAGCTATGACAGAAATCGAATTCACCGGCGCAACCGGCACAATGACATGGTCTGCAGACGGTGAACCGACCAAGACACCGATGGCTATGGTAATCAAGGATGGCGCATACAAGGCTATGTAATTTTTTACGGATTTTGAAAATGTAAAATAGAAAGATGATAAAGGGGACGGCAATGCCGTCCCCGATTCCAAATTTTGAACGAGGTAATTTTTATGAACTTTTTATCGTATTTGATCAGCGGCATCAGCCTGGGAAGCGTATATGCACTGATCGCACTCGGGTATACAATGGTATACGGAATTGCAAAAATGTTAAACTTCGCTCATGGTGATGTAATCATGATCGGGGGTTTTGTAATTTTTACAGCTGTTTCCTCCGCGCATACTTCGCCTGCGGTTGCAATCATCGCAGCGATTATCGTATGTACGGTACTGGGCGTAGCGATTGAAAAAATCGCATACAAGCCTTTGAGAAACGCATCGCCTCTGGCTGTTTTAATCACGGCAATCGGCGTCAGCTATTTCCTTCAGAATGTCGCACTTTTGATTTTCGGTTCTGCCGCAAGGAATTTCCCGGATGTGCTCAAGGTAGGTGACTGGCATGTTGCACAGGGTCTTACAATCACAGGCGAGACGATTATCACAATTGCTGCTACGCTCATCATCATGATCGCACTGACCACTTTCATCAACCACACGAGAATCGGCGCTGCCATGCAGGCAGTTTCCGAGGATAGAGGAGCGGCTCAGCTGATGGGTGTCAATGTAAACAGCACAATCAGTATTACTTTCGCCATCGGATCTGCGCTTGCAGCCATTGCGAGCCTTTTGCTCTGCTCTTCCTATCCGCTTATCGGACCGTATACCGGCGCAATGCCGGGAATCAAAGCTTTCGTAGCTGCGGTATTCGGCGGAATCGGCTCCATTCCGGGCGCTATGATCGGCGGAATCCTGCTCGGCGTTATCGAGAACCTGAGCAAAGCGTACATTTCCACGCAGCTTTCGGATGCAATCGTATTCGGCGTGCTGATTATCGTTCTGTTAGTAAAGCCAACAGGTATTTTAGGCAAAGCAATGCGTGAGAAAGTGTAGGTGGACGGGATGAAGAAAATGACAACGACTTTAAACAAGACAACAAAGCAGAATGCAATCACCTATGCAATCGTTTTTGCCTGTTTCGTATTCTGCATCATATACAGCGGACTGCCTTCGGGTTCCAGCCTGATTAAAGGTTTGTTCGTTCCGATTTGCGCATATGTAATTATGGCGATGTCCCTGAATCTTACTGTAGGCATCCTCGGCGAACTGAGCCTTGGACACGCGGGCTTCATGTGTCTGGGTGCTTTCGTCGGAAGCACATTCAGCATGCTGACACAGGAAAGCCTGACGTCTGTATGGGTCCGCTTTCCACTGGCGATTTTGCTGGGCGGCGCGGTAGCTGCAGTCGCAGGCATTTTGATCGGCATTCCGGTTTTGAGACTGAAGGGCGACTATCTGGCAATCGTTACATTAGCATTCGGCGAGATCATCAAAAACATCGTAAACAATATTTACCTTGTAAAAGACGTCAACGGCGTACATTTTGCACTGGGCGTAGACGCTTACAACAATATGGAACTCGATGACATGACGGCTGAAAACATCATCAACGGCGCCATGGGTATCACAGGTGCGCCGAGAGACTCCAATTACATCGTTGGATTCGTACTGGTGCTGATTACATTAATCATAATCCTGAATTTGGTACAGTCAAGAGCCGGCAGGGCCATCATGGCAATCAGAGACAACCGCATCGCAGCAGAGTCCATCGGTATCAACATAACAAAATACAAGCTCATCGCGTTCTCGATTTCCGCAATGTTTGCGGGCATGGCGGGCGTGCTTTACGGACACAATCTTTCCAGCTTGGTTGCGGTAAAATTCGACTATAACCTTTCCATTTTGGTACTGGTCTTCGTCGTACTGGGTGGTATCGGAAGCATGAGAGGCTCAATTATCGCAGCAATCATACTGACCGCGCTTCCGGAACTTCTCAGAGGCTCGTTCAGCGACTACAGAATGCTGATTTACGCAATCCTTTTGATCGTAATGATGCTGGTAAACAACAACGAAAACATGGCTATGTATAAAGAAAGATTCAAATCATATCTGCATATTGGCAAAGGCAGCAAAGGCGGCAAAGGCGGAACGAAAGCCGGTGCTGAGGAAAGTCAGGAGGTGAGCGCATGACAGCTATGCTTGAAACGAAAAATTTGGGAATCTCTTTCGGCGGACTGAAGGCAGTTGACGAGCTCACGATGACGATTGAAAAAGGACAGTTATACGGATTAATCGGGCCAAACGGCGCAGGAAAAACGACCGCGTTCAACCTGCTCACCGGTGTATACAAACCGACCGAGGGAAACTTTTTCCTCAACGGCGAAAAGCTGACAGGCAGCAGCACAATCGAAATTAACAAAAAAGGAATCGCCAGAACCTTCCAGAATATCCGTCTGTTTAAACAGCTCTCGGTACTTGACAATGTCAAGCTGGGGCTTCATAATGATTATAAATACTCAACGATAGGCGGAATCTTCCGTCTTCCGTCCTACTACAAAACCGAAAAGGCGATGAATGAAAAGGCGGAGGAACTTTTGGAAGTTTTCGGACTGGCGGATGAAAAGGACTATATTTCGGCGAATCTGCCTTACGGCAAACAGAGAAAACTCGAGATTGCAAGAGCGCTTGCGACATCTCCGAAGCTGCTTCTGCTGGACGAACCGGCTGCCGGCATGAACCCGAACGAAACACAGGAACTGATGGACACCATTGAGTTTGTAAGAGAAAACTTCGATATGACCGTACTGCTCATCGAACATGACATGAGACTGGTTGCGGGAATTTGTGAAGAACTTACGGTTCTGAACTTCGGAACGGTTCTGGCACAGGGTAAGACGAAGGATGTTTTAAACAATCCGGAAGTTATCAAGGCATATTTGGGCGAATAAGGAGGGCGCGCATATGGCAATGTTAGAAATAAGAGATTTAGAAGTCAATTATGGCGCCATCAACGCTATCAAAAAGATTTCATTCGATGTCAACGAGGGCGAAGTTATCGCTCTGATTGGTGCAAACGGTGCCGGTAAGACGACGACGCTGCACACGATTACAGGCCTTCTCAAGGCGAAATCCGGCAGTGTGAAGTTTGAAGGCAGGGAATTAACGAAGATGCCGCCGCATAAAATCGTAGAGATGGGTATGGCGCATGTGCCGGAAGGCAGAAGAATTTTTCAGCAGCTTTCGGTATATAAAAATCTGGATTTGGGTGCATATACGCGCAAAGACAAGCAGGAATATGCGAAGAATCTGGAAATGGTTTATGAGAAATTTCCGAGGCTTGAAGAAAGAAAAAGTCAGATTGCGGGTACTTTGTCAGGCGGCGAGCAGCAGATGCTTGCGATGGGCAGGGCACTGATGTCCAGCCCGAAAATTATTCTGATGGATGAACCTTCTATGGGTCTTTCTCCGCTTTTCGTGGGTGAGGTTTTCAAAATCATCCGGGAGATTAAGAAGAGCGGAACGACCGTTTTGCTGGTTGAGCAGAACGCGAAGAAGGCGCTGGAAGTTGCGGATCGGGCTTACGTACTGGAAACAGGGAAAATCGTTCTCAGCGGGGATACAAAGGATTTGATGAATGACGAAGCAGTAAAGAAAGCTTACTTAGGCGAGTAAAAGTTAGGAGAATGATATGGAGAAATATGTAATTACAATCGCCCGTGAATACGGAAGCGGCGGAAGAGGAATCGCACATCGTCTGGCAGAGGCTCTTGGCATAAGATATTATGACAAGGAGCTGATTCGCATGGCGTCTGAAGACAGCGGAATCAGCGAGGCACTGTTCAATCTTACCGACGAAAAACTTGAGGATAAATTCCTGCGTAAACACGGAATCTCCAAAGGGGCGCTGGTTTCCCAGCCGCATCCTGAAAACAAACTGACGAAAGAAGAGCTTTTTAAGTTCCAGTCCGAGATTATCCGCAGAGTGGCGGATCAGGACGAGTCTTGCATCATCATCGGAAGATGTGGGCAGTACATTCTGCGCGATCACCCGAACCTTGTGCGCGTGTTCATTCATGCGGACAAGGACTACTGCATCGAAAAGCTGATGCAGCGGTACGGAATTGATAAGTCGGAAGCAACGGCACTGCGCGATAAGACGGACAAAAACCGTGCCGATTACCACAAGCACTACACCGGAACGGAGTGGACGGATGTCCGCAATTACGACTTGTCGCTGGACACTTCCAAGCTGTCGCAGGAGGAATGCATCCGCATTATCGAAAATTACATAAAGAGCAGATAAATCCGGAAGGATTACATAAAAATTATCTGAAAAGCCCCGAAAGGAAATCCCGCCTTTTGGGGCTTTTTTTGGTGCACTCGGCGACGCACCGCTTGGGATTTTTTTATTTGAACCATTTTTTCCTCTTGAAGAGCAGGATTTCGATGAGCACCACAACGGCGGAAAAAACCGCCACGCAGCCGTAGGCATACGGGTGCGAAAGTTCAGGCATATTGCGGAAGTTCATTCCGTACCATCCGGTAATCAGCGTCAGCGGCATGAAAATCGTCGTGATAATCGTCAGAAGCTGCATAATCTGATTCTGCCGGATGTCGATGCGGGACTGCCGCAGCTCGCGAAGCTGGATCGAATATTCCTTGAGACTTGCAACCAGTGCGCCGAGCCTCTTTATCTTGTTTTCGTAAATTTCCGGCAGCGGCTTGGCCTTCATGTGCTGCTCCGCCGCCCACTGCTGAATCGTGTCACTTGCGTCGGAGAGGCGGTCGTAGTACATGCCGAGCCTCGAAAGATTCTTTCGCATTGCAAGGATTGTTTTTTCAAAATCCACATCGTCATCTTCTTTTTCGCCGGTTATGATATCCTCGAGGTCTTCAAGTTCGTCCTCGTAACTCTGAAGGAAAAGCATATCGTCTTTAATCATGTACTCCATGAGATCATAGAGAAGCAAAATCGGTGAATCGCTCGCATGCGGCTCTGCGGTTTCAAGCGCGGTAAGGAGCGTTGAAACATAGTCCGTATCGTCGATAAAGAGAAGACGACCTTCCGTGATACAGTAGCCGAAAATCTGCTTTTTCAGTGAAACTTCGGGCTTTTTCGGGACAGCAAAAGTACCCGCAAGGGCGTCGCCGGTCACCTCTGCCTTGCAGAACGGGTGACGGATGCTGTTGTACGAAAAGCATCTTTTGTAAATCCCGGGATAGGCAATTTGGAATTGTTTAACAGTTAAAATTTCATATTTCATAAGCGAGCCTTTCTTTATACGGAAATTATATCACAGAACGGAAAAAAAGCAAAAATTTTTTCAAAAAAGTATTGACAATTGAATAGTCATTCAACTATAATAAAGACAACAGTTGAATAATTGCTCAACTCTATGAGAATAATAAAAATGATACAAAACAGGAGGAACATAAAATGAAAAAGACATATTTACTTGAAGGACTTGATTGTGCAAACTGTGCAGCAGAGGTTGAAAGAAACGTAGCAAAGCTCGACGGCGTAAACAGCGCTTCCGTAAACTTCCTTACTTTGAAGATGGTTCTGGATGTGGAAGAAGAAGGCTTTGATGAAACCTATAAGAAGATTGCAAAGACAGTAAAGAAAACAGAACCTGACGTAGTAATCAAGGAGCTCTAGAAATTTTCGGAAGGGAGTGGCGTGAGATGAAGAAGACTATAATCAGACTTGCGATCGGAGCGGTTTTGTTCGTGATTGCGATTATGGTTCCGGCGGAGCCGTATCTTTTGAAGCTTGCGGTATATCTGGCAGCGTATCTGGAAATCGGATACAAGGTTTTATGGAAAGCGATTCGCAACATCAGCCGAGGAAAAGTGTTCGACGAGAACTTCCTGATGGCGGTTGCTTCGGTCGGGGCCTTCGCAACAGGCGAACTTCCGGAAGCAGTTGCGGTTATGCTTTTCTATCAGGTCGGGGAACTTTTTGAGGATTATGCGGTCGGCAAATCCAGAAAATCCATTACGGAGCTTATGAATATCCGCCCGGATTATGCGAACTTAAAGCTTGAAGGCGGCGACACGAAAAAGGTTGATCCCGAAGAGGTCAAAATCGGTGATGTCATCGTGATTAAGCCGGGAGAAAAGGTTCCTTTGGACGGAAAAGTTTTGAGCGGCACTTCGATGCTGGATACTGCGGCACTGACCGGAGAATCGGTTCCGCGCAATGTAGAGGCGGGAAGTGAGATCCTCAGCGGCTGCATCAACGAAAGCGGACTTTTGGAAGTTGAGGTAACCAAGGAATTTGGCGAATCCACGGTCAGCAAGATTCTGGAACTGGTAGAGAATGCGACCAGCCAGAAGGCAAAGATGGAAAACTTCATCACAAGATTTGCGGCTGTTTACACACCGGCAGTTGTAGGGGCGGCTGTGGTTCTGGCACTCGTTCCACCGCTTTTGATCGGCGGAGGAATTGTCGGCAGTGCGCCGGGCTTCACCGGGGCTTTGTTTAAGGACTGGGTTTACAGAGCACTGAACTTCCTCGTAGTATCTTGTCCGTGCGCTTTGGTAATTTCGGTTCCTCTGAGCTTCTTCGGCGGAATCGGCGGCGCATCGAAAATCGGCCTGCTCGTAAAAGGTAGCAACTATCTGGAAGCCGCAGGGCATACCGAATGCGTGGTCATGGATAAAACCGGAACCCTGACCAAAGGTGTTTTCAAGGTGGAAGAGGTTCACACCTGCGGAGAACTTTCAGAAGACAAACTGCTGCGTTATGCGGCTTATGCAGAGGCAAACTCCAGCCATCCGATTTCGGTATCCTTGAGAGAGGATTTTGAGGAGAAAAGCGGGGAAAAAGTCGATAAATCGCAAATTGGCGATGTAAGGGAAATCGCAGGTCACGGCGTGCAGGCTGTGATTGAAGGGCATACGGTTCTGGCGGGAAATGCCAAGCTGATGAAGCGTGAGCAGATTGCTTATGAAGAGGCGTCCGCTGCGGGAACCGTGGTTCATATCGCGGTAGACGGAAAATATGAAGGCTATATCACGATTGCAGACCAGATTAAGGACGACGCGGCAGAGGCAATCCGCGGCTTGAAAGCAAGGGGAATCAAGACGGTTATGCTGACAGGGGACAGCAGAGCAGCTGCGGAAAGCGTCGGCGCGAAACTCGGAATCGATGAAATTCATGCAGAACTTCTGCCGGAAAATAAGGTAGAAGAAGTCGAAAAACTGCTTGCGGCGAAATCGCCGAAAGGAAAGCTTATGTTCGTCGGCGACGGCATCAACGATGCTCCGGTTCTTGCCAGAGCGGATGTCGGGGCTGCGATGGGCGGCCTTGGCTCGGATGCAGCCATTGAAGCAGCGGATGTTGTCATCATGACGGACGAACCATCGAAGCTCCTGAGCCTGATGGATATCGCAAGAAAAACGCTTGGCATCGCAAAACAGAATGTGGTATTTGCACTTGCGGTTAAATTAATCGTATTGGTACTCAGTGCAATCGGTCTTGTAGACATGTGGGCCGCGGTATTCGCAGATGTCGGTGTATCGGTAATTGCCATCCTCAACGCGATGCGCGCGCTGAAGGTTGAATAGTGGGCGGCACTCCTTGACAGTTCGACGATCATAAAAAAAGAAAAGTTGGCTTTTTTCAGAATAAGCTTCCGAAAGAGCCAACTTTTGTATTAGTTATGTGCATCGTGGCAGCAGGAGCAGGTACAGTCCGCTGCGTGATTTTTGTGCGTGATATGCACGAAAGCAATATCCAGAATATCCATGACATGCTGGTCGTCGAGAGAGTAAAAAATGTTTTTGCCCTCCCGGCGGCTTTTTACGAGATCATCATCCTTGAGCAGCTTTAGCTGGTGGGAAACCGCCGACTTTGTCATGTCAACGGCCTCCGCGATGTCGTTGACGCAGACCTCGCTATCAGCTATCGTGCAGAGGATTTTCATCCTTGTTTCATCGCCGAGGACTTTAAAAAATGCCGCGGCGCTTCCTATTAACTCTTTTGAAATGTGGTTCATCATTGCAATCTACCGGCTTTCCTTATTTTCCTCTTTCGTAATACAGCTTCATTTCGCCGTCAGGCACCATGCTTCCGCCCGTTGCCCATAAGATGTGGGAGGCATTCTGCATTTTGTCCGTAAGCCCCTTCGTTTCGAGGTATTCCGCAGCGGCGGATACGAGCGCAGGACCTGTGAACGAAGCACAGGAAGACGGCTCAATGTAGATTTTTTCCCTGTCGGCAAGCCGCGTCAGGAACGGATAAAGTTTTTCGTCGTCAATCGTGTAACAGCCGTCAAGGAGCGTCTGCATAAAGGAAGACACAAGATATGAGGCTCTGCCAACCGCAAGACCGTCCGCATCGGTAATTCCGTCAATTCCGATGTCACGGCACGAAATCCCGTCGTGAAGTCCCGTGATGAGACCAAGGGTCATGCAAGGCGCATGTGTCGGCTCTGCAAAAAATACATGCACATTATCGCCGTAAATCTGCTTAAGGCCAAATGTAACGCCGCCCGGAGCCCCGCCGACCCCACACGGAATATACACAAAAAGCGGGCGTTCGTCATCAACGGTGATTCCGGCTTCCTCAAACTGCGCGCCGATTCTGAGAGCGGCAACCGCATAACCAAGGAAAAGGTCAACCGAACCTTCGTCATCAACAAAGTGGCATGTCGGGTCATCTGCCGCTTCCCGGCGTCCCTGTGCAACCGCTGCCTGATAATCGTCCGGATATTCGATGACGGTAACGCCTTTGGAGCGGAGAAGGTCTTTCTTCCACTGTCGCGCGTCGGCGGACATGTGAACTGTAACCTTGAAGCCGAGCTTGGCACTGATAATGCCGATCGACAGGCCAAGGTTGCCGGTGGAGCCGACCGCAACCGAATATTTTGAAAAGAGCTCGCGGAATCTGTCCTCTGCCAGCATGCTGTAATCGTCCGTCTCTTTCAGCATGTCTGCCTTCATCGCAACTTCTTCGGCAAATTTCAAGACTTCATAAATGCCGCCTCTTGCCTTAATCGAGCCGGAAACCGGCAAGTGGCTGTCGCGTTTCAGGAAGAGCCTGCCGGAAATCGGCCCGCTCATGTGCTCGAGAGCAGGTTTCATGCGGGCGATTTCCACCAAATCCGATTCAATGATGCCGCCGGATTTGGCGGTTTCCGGGAAAGCCTTGGCGAGGTAAGGCGCAAAGCGTGCAAGCCTTGCTGCCGCATCTTCGACGTCCCTCATGCCGAGCACCGGCTGCTGTGCTTCCGGCTGCTGTGTTTCCGGCTGCTGCGAGATGCCTTTGCCGCTGTCCGGATTGATCCAGAAGATTTCCTTATAATCCGCCATCTGAGCGACCGGCGGAAAATCCGCCATGAGCTTGTTCATATCCATTTTAGTGTTCATAATGTGACCTCCGAAGGTATATGGAATTTTAAATTTTGTGTTTTGGAAAAAATTACATTTTTGAAATAATTAAGCAATTCCCACCATCCGCCCTCAAAAAAGGCGCCTTTTCGTGAAAATGCTAGCGTTTGCGCCGCCGTGCAACCATTCGGCCAGTCACGCGGCCCCTTGCTCCGTGCGGCTAGAATCTGTCGCTATAGTTTATGAGGCTGCGAAGATGGCCGCCTTTGACCTTGGGTTTCTGTTTCAGTTTCCGCACGGCCGGAGCCACCGGAGATGCCGCCGGAGACGCCGGAGACGCCGGAGTTTCGGGCGCAGAAGCGGTGCCATCGGCGGCCGAGTTGTCAGCTGCTGAGTTGTCTGGTGCATCCGCTCCGCCACCGGTCGAACCAACGCCGGCTGCGGGCAGCATAAAGTCTTCGTAATAATAGATTTTGGCCTGCAGGCCGGCTTCCGAAGTTGTGACCAAAGCAAAAGTTCCGCCGGAGCCGTCGCGCGGCTGCGAAAGGCTGCCGGGATTCAGCAGGTACACACCTCCGGTTTCAACGAAAACGCTTCTGTGGGTGTGACCGAAGAATGCGCCGATGCAGCCGGATTCAAGAGCTTTGTAGTAAAGCTTCTGCATGCTGAATCCGACATCCTCCATGTGACCGTGGGTAATAAGGATGTCGCCGCACTCGGTTTCAAGCAGGGAGCAGGCTTCAAAGTCGAAGCAGCCGTCGCAGTTGCCCTTGACTGCCAGAACCGGGATGCCAAGGCGGGCACGGATTTCCTGTGCGTCGGCGTAGTAGTCACCGCAGTGCACAATCATGTCAACGGGCGGGGTGCGGTGCGAGCCGGGCTGTGGCGCCGGGCGGCTGCCGAAGAGGCAGTCGGAAGCAAGTTTGTTGTATACATCGTAAACGCGCTCATTTTTTCCGTGAGTGTCGCTTATTACTAAAATTCTCATTTTACAATTCCTTTATTTGTTGTATAATATAATTAAGTATAACACATACGGAGAAAAAAATGAACGAGAAAAAGATTAAGTTAAAAAACAAATATCTTCAACAAACGCTCATGCTGCTTTTGGTCGGGGTCATTCTGATTATTGCGTATTACGTGGTGAACCACATGCCGGTAATCAAAGAAGGCTTTGCGAAGCTCAACGACATTCTGATGCCTTTTTACATAGGAATCGTTATGGCGTATCTGCTTTGTCCGATCTACAATGCTACAGTAAGGCTGGTATACAAACTCAACAAAGGCAGATTCAAGAAACCGGCGAGGGACTTTAAATTTGCGAGATTTTTCGGAACTCTGGCGGCACTGGCACTGCTCATCGTTGTGGTTGCGGGACTGATGATGCTTGTAATCCCGGATCTTTGGGACAGCATTATGGGATTGGCAATGGGAGCACCCGAAATTGCGGAAAGAGCCCAGGACTGGATCAGTGCGAACGTGGACCAGAACCCGGAATTTGCGACGATTTTGCAGGGAAAACTGGAAAACATGTCCGACACGATCATCTTGTGGGCGCAGGACAGAGTGCTGCCGGGAGCCGAAGCCATTTTGACGGGTGTCGTCGGAACGCTCGGAACGGTGCTCGACATATTCGTGGCACTGATTATCTGCGTATACATATTGAACAGCAAAGAACTTTTTGCGGCGCAGACGCGTAAACTGATACTTGCGACATTCAAACAGGAAAGAGCCGAAAAATTCTTCGAGCTGGGAAGGCTGAGCAATCAGACCTTCGGCGGCTTTATCAACGGGAAAATCATAGACTCGGCGATTATCGGCATCCTTTGCTTCGTCGTGCTTACGATATTTGAAATACCAATGACGATGCTCATAAGCGTTGTCGTGGGAGTGACGAACATCATCCCGTTTTTCGGGCCTTTTATCGGAGCGATTCCTTCCATTATCATTTTGCTCATAGTGGAACCAATTGCGGCACTGAAGTTCGGAATTATCATCCTCATCATTCAGCAGCTCGACGGAAATATCATCGGGCCGAAGATTCTCGGAAAAACCACCAAGCTCGCAAGCTTTTGGGTAATGTTTGCGATTATCGTGGGCGGCGGACTCTTTGGCTTCCCGGGAATGATTCTGGGTGTGCCGGTTTTCGCTATCCTGTATACATACCTGAGCAGGGGTATCAACGCAAAGCTCGAAAGCAAAATGCTGGATACATGCACGATTGCGTACGAGGATTTCAGCAAATACAATGTCGACAAGGAGGAAATTTTTTGTGAAGACAGAATTAACAAAGACGGGGACAGCAGACGGGGCGAAAAGCTCAGAAAAATGTTCGACCCTCCAAATACAGGAGAACATAAGAGCGGCACTGGAAGGACTGACGGAGCCAAAGACGGCAGCGCCGGAGACAGCGGCACTGGATGCGGCGAAGATGCCGGCATCGAATAAAATCGAAATCGAAGAAAATGCCGACATGAAGAACTACACCTCGTTTAAGGCAGGCGGACGCGCGGCGGCACTGATAAAAGTCAGCTCTGCGGATGCGTTGAAAGAGGTTCTGAAGGCTTTGGCAAAGAAGGAAATTCCGCACCTGTTCCTCGGGAACGGCTCGAACATTCTTTTCAGGGACGAAGGCTATGCGGGTGCGGTTATCAAAATGCAGGATTTTGCGGATGTTGCCGTGAATGAAGACCGGGTGGTCTGCCAAACGGGAATCTACATGTCATCCCTCGCAAAAATTTTGATGAACGAAGGCCTTGCGGGATTTGAATTTGCAAGCGGAATCCCCGGAACGCTCGGCGGAGGGCTTTTTATGAATGCCGGTGCATACGGCGGAGAACTCAAAGATATCGTTATGAGCGTGCGCGCGATTTCGCCGGACGGTGAGGAAGAGCGGGTTTTCAGCAGAGAAGAAATGCAGTTCGGATACCGCAGCAGCATTCTTCAGCAAAACGGATTCATCGCAGTCGAGGCGGAGCTTAAGCTTGAAAAAGGCCTGCCACATGAAATCGGCGGGAAAATGCGCGAACTTGCGGCAAAACGAAATACGAAACAGCCGGTGCAGTATCCTTCCGCGGGGAGCACTTTTAAGCGCCCGGAGGGATTTTTTGCGGGAAAACTTATCGAAGATGCGGGCCTGAAAGGTGTCAGCGTCGGCGGGGCACAGGTTTCGACGCTTCACAGCGGCTTTATTATCAACAAAGGCGGCGCGACGGCGACGGATATTCTTTTGCTCATTGACCTTGTAAGGAACACGGTATATGACAAATTCGGCGTGATGCTGGAACCGGAAATTCGGATCATCTGACGCCCGGACGGCACAGCAAAACCAATGCCGGGCCGGTGCGGACATGGATGCGCCCGGACGGCACGAAGGCACGAAGAAACGGAGATTTTATGGATAGATTTGACGAAATAATAGCAAAATACAGGATGGTTTACGACCACCATACGCATACGACTTACTCGCACGGCAAAGGAAGTATTGCAGACAATGTGCGCGTTGCTGCGGCAAAGGGCCTAAAGTCGATTGCGATTACCGATCACGGCCCGGGGCACATGACTTACGGGCTTGACAGGGCAAAAATCCCACAGATGCGTGCGGAGATTGCGGCTCTCAAGAAAGAATTTCCGGACATGGAGATTTTGCTCGGCGTGGAAGCCAACACGATGCGTATTGAGCCGTACATCGACGTTCCGGCTTCGGAGCGCGGAGATTACAACATTTTGCTCGCGGGCTACCACTACGGAATCCGGCACGCGGGAATGATTGCAAATTACGCATATAAGCATGCGGGATTTTTCAGGGGAGAGGACTCTTCGCTGAAGGTCGCAAACACGGCGATGATCCTGGACTGCCTGTATTTCAATGAAGAGGCAGGCAATCACATTGATGTGCTCACACACCCCGGCGACAAGGGGCCGTTTGACATTGAGGATATCGCAAAAGCCTGCGCGGACACGGGCACACTTATCGAAATCAACGACAAGCACGCACACCTTACGGTGGAGGAGATTAAAATTGCCGCAAAATTTGATGTCAGCTTTATCATCGGAAGCGACGCCCATGTGCCGGAAAAAGTCGGCTCGTTCGAAGGACCGCTCAGACGCGCACTCGAGGCAGGCCTGGATCCTGGGCGAATCGTGAATATTTCTCTTGCCAACGAAGGACAAAAAGAGATATAATAGATTGTTAAACAAAACGCAAAGAAAGGAGCAGAGATATGGATAGTGTCCCCGATGGGAAGAACAACGTTTTAAAATTGCACAGCCCTATCGCTGCTCAGTCTGTAATTCTCCTCTAAGCATTGGGATGCGGCGGCGGCAGGGCGCACAAGAGAGGAGATGATTCCAGTGGATCAGAACACATTGAGAAACCCTGACGACATCTTGAAGGAATCCATGGAGCGAATCTATCAGCTCCTTGAAGAAAAAAAATACTTCATGGTGAAGGATGAACTTTTGAAGTTCAACGATGCGGATATCGCTGAAATGTTCGAAGAACTTTTGGAGGATCCGGATGACATCGAAAAAATCATCGTCGTCTACAGACTCCTGCCGAAAGATGTTTCGGTTGAGGTTTTTTCCTACCTTCCGTCCGACGACCAGCTCAAAATCGTTGACGGCATAACGGATAAGGAATTAAGCTATATCGTAGGCGAACTTGACTTCGACGACAAAATCGATATTTTGGAGGAACTTCCGGCCAATCTGGTCGATAAGATTCTCGAAAAAACGCCAAAGAACGAGCGGCAGCTCATCAATAATTTTTTGAACTACCCGGACACTTGCGCGGGAAGCCTTATGACGCCTGAATACATCAGCCTTCAGAAGGACATGACCGTGGGAGAGGCTTTGGCGCACATTAAGAAAGAAGGAATGGATGCCGAGACGATTTACACCTGCTATGTCAAGGACGCAGGCAGAAAACTCATCGGTATCGTTTCGCTGAGCACGCTTGTCATAACCGATGACAGCGTCAAAATCAAGGACATCATGCACACCGACTATGTGTGGCTGAATGTATACGACGACCAGGAAGAGGTTGCCGAAGAGTTCAAAAAATACGACTTTTTGGCGATGCCTGTTGTTGACAAAGAGCACCGCTTGGTCGGCATCATCACCGTCGATGATATCCTCGACGTAATGGAAGAGGAAGCGACGGAGGACATCGAAAGAATGAACGGCGTCATCAATTTTGATGACCCGGACAAGGACTATCTGGATATTTCCGTGTGGAAGCATGCCCTCAGCAGGCTCCCGTGGCTGCTCATCCTCATGGTCGCATATATTTTTACGGGAATGATCATCACGAATTTTGAGGCAAAACTTTCGGAAATTATCTGTCTGGTTGCCTACATGCCGATGCTGATGGGCACGGGCGGAAATACCGGCTCCCAGGCGGCGACACTGATCATCCGCGGTCTTGCAACCGGCGAGGTTGACACCTCCGACACCCTCAGGATTCTGTGGAAAGAAATCCGAATCGGCGTTGTCATCGGAGCGATTCTGAGTGCCTTTAACTTCCTGAGAATCTGCCTTTTGGACGGCTACGAAATTTCGATTGCGCTCACGGTCTGCAGTGCAATGCTGTTAATCGTAATTTTCGCCAAAGTCCTCGGCAGTATGGTTCCGCTTCTTGTAAAAAAAGCGAAACTCGACCCGGCGCTCATTGCAAATCCAGCAATCTCGTCAATCTCCGACGCGGTGGCTCTCAGCATTTACTTCGCGATGGCAAGCCTGTTCCTCGGCCTCTAGGCCTGTGTACCGGCACCCGGCGGGCCTTGGCTGTTTGGCGCCCTTGACCTTCGGCACAAAACGCGTGCCAATCGCATGGCCGGCATGTACTGTTTTGCATACATGAGAGTATATATATGTGTTTTTTGAAAAACGCAAAAATGTAAACGCCCGTTTACAAAATCACCAAATGCAAAAAAACATATATGCAAGATATGGTGTATACATTGAAAGATTGTCCGAAATGCGGGTGAATGCTCCAGGCGGACAATTTTTTTGCATATTAATAAAAATTAACCGGAAAAACAAAGGAGGGTACAGCAATGAATACGATAATGCCAACACAAAAAACGAAGAAACTTGCACTCATGGGCTTTGGCAATGCGGGCAGAGCATTCGCGAAGCTCCTGATCGAGAAGGGCAAGCAGATAGAAGAAAAATACGGATACAATGTCATCGTAACAGCAATTGCGACGGGCTCGCGCGGGAACCTCGTGAATTCGACAGGCATCGATCTGGCTGCGGCACTTCATGATGTTGAGACGGAGGGGGCTTTTTTGTCGCATATGCCGCTTTCACAAATGAGCACCATGGAAATCGCATCCAATGCGGACTACGATGTACTCGTTGAAATGACGCCGCTGAATATTTTTACGGGTGAGCCGGCTATCACGCATATCGAGACGGCTTTTGCACGCGGCAGGGATGTAATCACCGCCAACAAAGGGCCGATAGCATGGAAATTTGCGAAACTGCGCGATATGGCCACACGAAAAGGATGCAGGTTTTTCTATGAAACGACGGTTATGGATGGTACGCCGGTGTTCAATTTGGTTGAAAAAACGCTCAAGCTCGCGGTGGTTACCGAAGTTTCGGGCATCCTCAACAGCACGACCAACTATGTTCTCGAAGAAATGGCGGCGGGAAAATCTTACGACGAAATTATAAAAAACGGGCAGGCGATGGGCTTTATTGAGGCAGACCCTGCCATGGACATAGAAGGCTATGATGCAGCCGCAAAAATCACTGCACTGCTCAACGTTCTCATGGACGCGGGCATAACGCCGGATAAGGTGGAGCGCAAAGGCATCGAGGACATCACTTTGGCTGATATCGAGGCGGCACGCAGCAGAGGCTGTGTAATCAAGCTTTTGTGCAGAGGAAGCCGCGGGCAGGATGGGACGGTTAAGGCGAGCGTGCAGCCACAGGAAATACCGCTGACGGATATGCTGGCATCGGTGAACAGCACCACATCGGTGGTGTCCATAACAACGGATTTAATGAAAAAGATTTCCATCGTGGAGCATGAGCCGGAAATCGAGCAGACCGCATACGGAATATTCGGAGATCTGCTCCGCGTACTGAGTGAGTAAGCACGCGTCTGCTCGCATCGAAATTGCCGAGCTCGCTGCAAGGCGAAATATAATGAGAGGATTTTAAAATGGCAAGTATGATTACGGAAAAAACGGTCCAAAATATAATTGGAAGGCGAAATAAGGAAATACATAAGGGCGATTGCGGTCGAATCATGATCGCCGCCGGCTCCGAGGGGATGGCCGGGGCCGCGATACTCGCGGCCCGGTCGGCGCTGCGCGCCGGCTCCGGACTCGTCCGGACGGCCATCCCTAAGTGCCTGTTTCCTATCGTTCAGGTCGGCGTTCCGGAAGCCACCTGCATGGAGAGAAGACTTCCAATACAGAACCTTGCGGATTTTGATGCGGTCTGCGCAGGTCCGGGACTTGGAGAAGGAAAGGAAAGCATCGACTTTGTGAAAGAACTTTTAATTTCATACGAAAAAACGCTGATTGTTGATGCTGACGGTCTGAATATAATCGCGCACTGCGGCCTTTTCGATCTGCTCAGACGCCGTGCGGACCTTTACCCGGAACAGACGATACTTACGCCGCATATGGGAGAAGCACGACGCCTGCTCGAAACAGAGGATCCGGCTTGCACGGCGGCACCGGCCGCCCCGAAAATTTCAGCGGCTTCCGGTGCCGGCCCTGCAGCCTCAGCGGCGGCACGCGGACGCATCGCGGCCGCTTTGGTTCGGAAAACACGTGCGATAATCGTGCTGAAAGGGGCAGGCACTCTAGTAGCCGCCGAGGGCAGACAGACATATACTAATACTACAGGGAATCCCGGCATGGCGACCGCAGGCTCCGGTGATGTGCTTTCAGGAATCATCACCGGTTTGGCGGGGCAGCGCAGCCAGGTTGGCACGGGCACTGCACTCGATTTTGCCCCCGGCAATCCAGCCGGTGCAGTGCCCGACGGAACCGCAGTGCCCGGCACTGAGGCGACTGCGGGGCAAGCCGCAAAGCCCGCACGCATAGGAGCTTTCGAGGCAGCCTTGGCCGGCGTATATATCCACGGACTTGCCGGAGATTTGGCGGCCCGCGAGCTTGGCGAATACGGCGTGACAGCCGGGGACCTGGCGCTTTATACAGCGTATGCAATGAAAAAGATTTTGAGCGAAGTATAAACACGAAAGAGAATTAAGGGTATCCAAAATTAATTTTGGATACCCGAACTGAAAGGAAGGAATTTTGCCGGGGAAAAAACGCGCAAAATTCCCACAAAAGGAGTGTTGGACTTTGATAGTAAAAAAAGGAGATCTTTATTTTGCTGATTTAAGTCCCGTTGTAGGCTCAGAACAAGGGGGAGTAAGACCTGTACTCGTGGTACAGAACGATGTAGGAAACCGATACAGCCCGACAATCATCGTAGCGGCTGTTACTTCGCAGACAGGAAAATCCAAACTGCCGACGCATGTTGAGTTGGCAGCCACACAGGGGGGACTCAGCAAAAATTCGGTGGTTTTGCTGGAACAGCTAAGAACCATCGACAAACAAAGGCTAAAAGAACGAATCGGCACGCTCAGCGAAGCACAAATTCCTTCGGTTGACGAGGCATTAAGTGTAAGTTTAGGCATTGCCAATTTGAACGAAAACCATTAAAATGTTAGTGTAAGATTTTTTCGAGAAGCGTGCGGCGGCCCCAGAAGCCCGGATCAGGGCGGCCACCCAAAGCGGTCCGCCGCTGCACCTTCCCGAAATTCAAATAAATTTATATCATACATACCAGGAGGACGAAAATGGATTTTAAGAAATACGAGGACATCGCATCCCGGATTCGAATCGACATTATCAAAGCAGTACATAAAGCAGGCTCGGGACATCCGGGCGGATCGCTTTCGGCGGCGGACATCGTGACCGCGCTGTATTTCAAAGTTATGAACATAGACCCGGCGAATCCGAGAATGGAAGGCAGAGACAAATTCATTTTGTCCAAAGGGCACGCAGGCCCGGTGCAGTATGCGGCACTGGCGGAAAGAGGCTACTACGGTGTGGAAGACATGATGAGTCTGCGTAAGCTCGGAAGCCGTTTCCAAGGTCATCCGAACAGAGACAAAGTTCCGGGAATCGAAATGTCCACAGGATCGCTCGGTCAGGGCTTCGCGGTTTCCGTGGGAATGGCGATGGCTGGCAAAATGGACGAAAAGGCCGGCAAGAAATCGGGCAGAGTGTATGTGCTCCTCGGAGACGGCGAGCTTCAGGAAGGGCTCGTGTGGGAAGCCGCAATGGCGGCGGCTCACTACAAGCTGGACAATCTTTGCGCGATCGTAGACTGGAACGGCCTGCAGATTGACGGCAAAAATGAAGACGTTATGACGGTAACGCCGATTGACGAGAAGTTCAAGGCGTTCGGTTTTCATGTTTTGATGATAGACGGACACGACTTCGGGCAGATTTTCGAAGCGTTTGACAAGGCGGCAGCCTGCAAGGGCAAGCCGACCGTGATTATTGCAAAAACCAACAAGGGCAGAGGGGTTTCCTTCATGCAGGACAACCCGGGCTGGCACGGCAAAGCGCCGAAAGAAGACGAAGCAAAACAGGCAGTAACAGAACTCGGAGGTGAATGGTAATGGCACTCAGAACAGCAATCGAAGCGGCAGCGGAAAAAATGGCAACGCGCCAGGCGTACGGAAAAACTTTGGTGGAACTCGGTGCGGAAAACCCAAATCTCGTGGTTATGGACGCAGACCTTTCAAAATCCACGATGACGGCGGATTTTGCGAAGGCATACCCGGACAGATTTTTCAACATGGGAATCGCAGAGCAAAACCTCTATGCGGCGGCATGCGGTCTGGCTCTCTCGGGAAAAGTCGTATGCGCCAGCACTTTTGCGATGTTTGCGGCGGGAAGAGCTTTTGAAATTATCAGAAACTCCATCGGATACACGCATGCAAATGTGAAAATTTGCGCGACCCACGCGGGAATCACGGTAGGCGAAGACGGCGCGAGTCATCAGACTTTTGAGGATATTGCCTTGATGAGAACGATTCCGGGAATGACGGTAATCAACCCGTCCGACGGCGCGAGCGCAGCGGAACTCATCCGGCAGGCGACGGCTTTTGAGGGTCCGGCATATGTGAGACTCGGACGCGCGGCGGTTCCGACTTTGTATACGAAAGAAGCAGCAAAAGAAATCCGCATAGGAAAGGCGGCAACTCTCAGAGAGGGGGCAAAGGCTGACGGCGGATATGCAGACATCACAATCATCGCGACCGGAATCATGGTGAGCGAGGCGATGCAGGCGGCAGAGGAACTTGCGGCAGAGCACGGCATCGAGGCCCGCGTAATCGATATGCACACCATCAAGCCGCTTGACGCAGAAGCAATCGTCAAGGCCGCAGAAGAGACCGGTGCAATCGTGACGGCAGAGGAACACTCGGTAATCGGCGGACTCGGCTCGGCGGTTGCGGAAGTGGTGACGACACACTGCCCGGTTAAGATGTACATGGTGGGACAGCAGGACACTTTCGGCGAATCCGGAAAACCTGATGAACTCAAGAAAAAATACGGCATGACGAAGGACGACATCGTCAAGGGCGTTTTGACACTCAGAAAATAACGGCCACCCAAAGGGGATATGAGACTATGGAAGAATTGTTTGAAAATTTCAGCTTTGAGATGCTTTACACAGGGCTGACGCGATGGATTTTTGTCGTGCTCGCCTTGTACATTTTGGTGCGCTCAATTCTCTCTCTGATACGGGCAAAAAACCCGGCGGAGGTCTGGGCGTATGTGAATGCGAAGACATACAGGCAGGGCCGGTACGGTTCGTGGGAGCTTGCATCGGAGATCAATGAGCCGGTTACGCACTGGGAAAATGTCATCGGAAGGGCGACAAGCTGCGACATTACGGCAGAAGACCCGGCACTTTCCAGGAACCACGGCATCCTGATGCGCGACACGGTGGATCCGGAGGGGGTCTGGAGCTACCGCGACCTCGGCTCCAAAAACGGTACATATATCAACGATATTCAGGTGAGCCGCGTCGGCGAGACAGGGCCGGAAATCAAGCTCGAATACGGCGATGTGATCCGAGCGGGCTTTACGGAGTTTACGCTTCTTCCAATCAGTCTTGAAGAAAAAAACAACAACCTCGCCATGCGAAAATCCGACACGAAAGTCATGAGCGCGGGGCCGGGACTCGCAGCCCTTACGCTTTTTCAGATTTTGACGGTTTTTCAGCTTTGGTTTACGGTCGGAACCGAACACCTCGGCTCGATACTGCTTGCATTTGGCGGGCTTTGCGCATGTATGTGGATCTACATGGCACTGCTGCGGACCTTCGGCAGGAATGCGGTTGAGATGGAGACCATCGCGTTTTTCCTGTCAACGCTGAATCTGGCGGTCGTGGCGACTTCCGCACCGGACAAGCTGATGAAGCAGTTTATCGCGATCGCAATCGGGGTTTTTCTTATGTTTGTGATGTGCGTGATTCTGCGTAATCTCGAACGCTCAAAAGCACTTCGCTATGTAATGTTCGGCGGAGCGGTTCTCCTTTTGATTGCAAATCTGACGATCGGGACTTTCGGTTTCGGCGCAAAAAACTGGATTCAGGTCGGCTCGATGACTTTCCAGCCGTCCGAACTGGTGAAGGTTGCGTTTATATGGATTGGTGCGGCGACGCTCGACGAACTTTTTCAGAAAAAAAACCTCTGGATTTTTATGGGGTTTTCAGCATTTTGTTTCGGGTGCCTCGGTCTGATGGGGGATTTCGGAACTGCCATCATCTTTTTCGTTACTTTCTTGATAATTTCCTTCCTGCGAAGCGGTGACTTTTCGAAGCTCATACTGATGGTGGGCGCGGCCGCTGCAGGCGGGTTTATGATATTGCAGTTCAAACCGTATATTGCCGCGCGTTTTCAGACATGGGGACATATCTGGGATCCGGCGGTTGTTGACGCTGCCGGCTATCAGCAGAGTCGGACGCTTTCGGCTGCGGCGAGCGGTGGTCTGGTGGGCACGGGTGCCGGCAACGGCTGGCTTGATACTCTGCCTGCAGCAGACACGGATATGGTTTTCGGGATTTTGATCGAAGAATGGGGACTCATCATTGCCGTGCTTGCGGTGCTTTCGATTGTGACCCTTTCGATTTTTGCGGTGCGATCCATCATGGCGGGCCGCTCGACTTACTACACGATTGGTGCGTGCGGGGCGATGAGCATGTTTATTTTCCAGACCATGCTCAACATCTTCGGCTGTACGGACATCTTGCCTTTCACGGGCGTAACCTTCCCGTTCGTTTCAAACGGCGGGACGAGCATGATTGTGTCGTGGGCACTTCTTGCATTTCTCAAGTCGGCTGACACTCGCGAAAATGCGAGTCTTGCGGTGAAAGGGGGAAGGCGCGGATGAAAAAACTCGAAAGACGGGCATTTCTTTGTCTGGCACTTGTTGCAGTGCTCCTTGCCGGCCTTGTGTTCTTCATCGTGCGTATTGAGACAAACGGTGCAGACTGGGCGACGTTCTATGCCAACACGCACATCTATGCAAACGGAAAACTCAGCGTGGGCAGCGTGTACGACCGCAACGGCAAGCTTCTTCTGAAAAATACTTCAAAGGGCATGAGATACAATTCGGACGAACTGATTCGCAGAGCGAATCTTCATTCTTCCGGCGATCCTGCGGCAAACATTGCCACGGGTGCAAATGTGGCTTTTAAGAGCCGCATGGTCGGATATAATTTTGTGACCGGCACGGGCGGCCTGCTCAAGATGGGCGGCTCAAAGGTTTACCTGACCGTGGATGCGAAGGTAAATCGCAGCGCGTACGAGGCACTTTCGGGCAGGAACGGTTTGGTCGGCGTTTACAATTACAAGACCGGGGAGATTGTCTGCATGGTCAGCACACCGAGCTACGACCCGGGCGAAAACGGCCGGAACACGCTTTCAAACCCGTTGCCGGGCACCTACATGAACAAGCTGATTTCGGGCACACTGACGCCGGGATCGACGTTTAAGCTGGTGACCACGGCGGCCGCCATCGAGCAGATCGACGGCATCAACAAGTGGACTTACAAATGTACCGGAAGCCTTGCAGTGGGCGGAGACAAAATCACCTGCCCGAAGGTTCACGGCACGATGGACATATACGGCGCTCTGGCAAACTCCTGCAACTGTGCGTACGCAACGCTTGCAATGGAGCTTGGAGGCGATGTTCTGGCTGAGTACGCGGATTCGCTGCAGCTTACCAAATCCTATGATATTGACGGGATAAAGTCGGCCGCGGGCACGTTTAATTTTGATTCTGCGGATGTGAACATCGGCTGGGCAGGAATCGGCCAGTTTGAGGATCAGCTGAACCCGCTTTCGATGATGGTGTACATGGGCGCAATCGCGGGCGAGGGCAAGGCCGCGCTGCCTGTGCTGCTTTCGGATGAATCGCTCATCAAAAAGGGCGCAGAGCTTATCAGAAGCGATTCCGCGGCGGGCGCGGCGGCCGGAAGCGTGCGCCTTCTCAGTTCGGAGACCGCACGCACGCTGTCCGATATGATGCGAAACAATGTAAAAGTCACATACGGCGACGGCAATTATCCGGGACTTTCACTCCACGCAAAATCCGGAACCGCCGAAGTCGGAACCGGCAAAGCCCCGCACAGCTGGTTCTGCGGCTTTGCCGGCGACTATGCCTTCATCGTCTGCGTCGAAAACGGCGGCTACGGTTCCTCCGTCGCCGGCCCGGTCGCAAACAATGTCCTCCAATACATGAAGTCGGAGGGCTGCAAATTCTAATCACCTACAAAGGCCGCGGACGCTTTCTCACACAGGCACCGCGGCTTTCTGCTGCCACCGGCACTCACCGTCCGCCCGCCGACCCGCGCTTGCACTTGGTGCCGCCCGCCGGCCCTCACACTGGGAGCAGTTCAACTGGTGTTCGCTTGTGCGGCTATGACAAATTGGAAAAAAAGGATAATTATGCATAAAGTCATATCTTTTTTGCCCGCACCTCCTCAAAAATAGAATTCGGGAGCCACAAGCGGGGCTCCCGACCCATAAAAAAGCATAACCCCGCGTCGCGAGATTATGCTTGAAATTCTACTCGAAAACTCAATTGTTGATATTTCAACGTTTTCAAGATGGCACGATTTTTCGACGGGCTGAGATAGCACTTTTTATCCGTCGAAACCGCGAGGATTTTCTATCTTTTCGACTCAAACGGCAAAAAGATAGGAAGAATCGGCAGTTTTATGCACAGCCGGCCCATCGCACGTCCGGAAGGCCGGGAGGCCGGCCGGCCAACCTGCACCGCCGCCGCACCGCCACACCCGCGCCATGCCGTCCAGACCCGGAGCTCTAGTTCTTCAAGCTCTGCATCGGTGCCGGAATGCGGCCGCCGCGGCGAATCATCTTGGCAGAGGATTCGCTGTGCAGCTTCATTACCGGGCCGCGGCCGAGCAGACCGCCGAAGTCAAGTTCTTCACCCTCGGCGAGGCCGATGGCCGGGATGAGGCGGACTGCCGTTGTTTTGGAGTTGACCATGCCGATTGCCGCCTCATCGGCAATGATGGCAGCAAGTGTTTCCGGCTCAGTCTCGCCCGGAACAACGATCATATCAAGACCAACGGAGCAGACCGCAGTCATCGCTTCCAGTTTTTCGATTGCGAGACAGCCGGTTCTGGCTGCTGCAATCATACCGGCATCTTCCGTAACCGGAATAAAAGCTCCGGAAAGTCCGCCGACGGACGAAGATGCCATGACGCCGCCCTTCTTGACTGCGTCGTTGAGCATTGCCAGAGCGGCGGTTGTGCCGTGAGTTCCGCACTGTTCAAGCCCAATTTCCTCAAGAATATAGGCAACGGAGTCGCCGACTGCAGGAGTCGGTGCAAGCGACAAATCTATTATGCCGAAAGGAACGCCGAGCATGCGGGATGCCTCGGTTCCGACAAGCTGTCCCATACGGGTGATTTTAAAAGCGGTTTTTTTGATGAGCTCGGCAACCTCATTGAGAGGCGCATCAGCAGGAAGTTTTGTAAGTGCCGAACGAACAACGCCCGGGCCCGAAACACCGACGTTGAGAACAACATCCGGTTCGCCCACACCGTGAAAAGCACCTGCCATGAACGGGTTGTCTTCCGGCGCATTGCAAAATACCACAAGCTTTGCAGCACCGATGCACTGCCGATCGCTTGTCAAAGCCGCAACTTCTTTAATTACGCCGCCCATCATGCGAACGGCATCCATATTGATTCCGGCCTTCGTCGAGCCGATGTTTACCGACGAGCAGACAAAATCCGTCTCTGCAAGCGCGCGCGGAATGGATTCAATGAGTTCACGATCGCCCGCACTGAAACCCTTCTGGACGAGCGCACTGTAGCCGCCGATAAAGTTTACGCCGACCGCCTTGGCAGCACGGTCAAGTGTTTTTGCGTATTTTACCGGATCGCCGCCGCTTACCGCAACGAGCATCGCAATTGGAGTAACGCTGATTCGCTTGTTTACGATGGGAATACCGTATTTTTTCGCGATTAACTCACCTGTAGCCACAAGATCTTTGGCATGTGAGTAAATTTTATTGTATATTTTTTCGCAGGAACGGTCGATGTCGCTGTCCGCACAGTCGAGAAGTGAGATTCCCATCGTGATTGTTCGGATGTCGAGATTTTCCTCCTGAATCATGGTTATGGTTTCCATGATGTCATTAAAATTTAACATATAAAAAGCCTCCGTATTCTAAATTCTGTGCATGGAATTGAAAATATCCTCATGCATAACGTGTACTACCATGTCGGGAACGGATTCTTTCAGGCTCTTTTGAAGTGCCTCGATTTCGCAGGTCATTTTGCTGATGTCGATGACCATTACCATGCAGAAATATCCGTCGAGGATGGACTGAGTAACTTCAAGCACATTGGCGCTCTTGTCCGCGCACGCCGCAGCAACGCGGGCGAGAATGCCGACCATATCTTTACCTATAACTGTTACAACTGCTTTCATTTTATATCTCCTTTTTATTTTTCGGCACGGATTCCGCAAAGGAAAGCCGCACCTTGTATTCATTGTTCTTGAGCGTCGGGTCAAAAGCGTACCGGAATCGCAGCTGAGGGTATTTTGCCTCGAAATACACACGATTGCAGGCTTTGTGACCGAACATGTTATTATAGCATTTTTCGTTCGAAAAGAAAAGGCCTTCCGACATGCCGGATGCGGGCGGGGGCAAACTCCCCAAGAAGGTGTCGACTCCCGATGTGTCCGGAGCTCCAAGCGCGGCTGCAAGTGCGGTCTCCAGGCGCTCGCGGGCAATGCGGCCTTCCACAAGCTGACGGAACGCCGGGTGAAAGGCGGTCTCATTTGACATAATATCGCTGGATTTCAGACCCACGCGAATGATGTTGATACCGGCATCGTCGAGAATTTCGTATATCGCCTTTGAACGAAGCACGGCCTCCTCCTCTGAAAGCGGGGTGTAGAGACCTGCGAGCATCCGGTCATGCAGCACCGTGTCACGAAGCACAACCGTAGGATAGATGCGCGCAATGGCAGGTGCGATGCGGACTGTCTGGCGGGCGGAAAAAATACATTTTTCAAGGGTGTCGCCCGGAAGACCCACCATCAGCTGGATGCCGAGTGTGAAGCCGTAATACTGAATCATTCGCGCGCTTTCATAGACGACCGCGGCATTGTGACCGCGACCGGAAAGGGTTAAGACCTCCTCGTCAAACGACTGCACGCCGAGCTCAATGACATCCGCACCGTAAGCCTTCAGATTATCCAAAATTTCTTCATTGATATAGTCGGGACGCGTGGATAGATGAATTTTATCGATCCTGCCCGCGTCCTTGTATTCCTTCGCAAGCGAAAGAAAGGCGCACTGCTCTTCAAGCGGAATGCCTGTAAAGGAACCGCCGAAAAAAGCAAGCTCAGTCGTTTCGAGATTCATTTTTTCCAATGTGCTGAGGTGCTCTTCAATCGTGCGCCTTGCGCCGCTGACCGTAACATCACCGTTCCTTGCGGTAATACGCTTTTGATTGCAGAAAACGCAGTCATTGGGGCAGCCGCGATGCGAAATGAACACCGGAATAATCGCGTGCTTTTTCATAGTGGTGAATCCTTGCTTGTAAAAATTACATCTATTATACACGAAAACCCCAAAAGGGGCAAGCGCAGAAGAGAAAGTGCCTTTTTTGCTTTTTCCGGTATTTCCTGTGGCATTAAGTGAGCATTTATGTTAAAATAATGTAAAAAGGCAAACTCAGAAAGGTGGAACCTGCTTATGCACGGAATCGGAAACGACTGGGACGGTATGCTTGCCGCGGAATTTGAAAAGGAATACTACGGGAAGCTGCTGGCTTTTTTGGCGGAAGAATATGAAACGCACCGCATCTATCCGCCGCAGCCGGATGTTTTCAATGCGCTCCGCTATTCTTCCTATGCGGACACGAAAGTGGTGATTTTCGGGCAGGATCCGTATCACCAGGAAGGTCAGGCGCACGGACTTTGCTTTTCGGTCAACCGCGGAGTGAAAATCCCACCGTCACTTCTCAATATCTATAAAGAACTCAAAGAGGATATAGGGATGGAGATTCCGAGTCACGGGTGCCTTTCTTCTTGGGCGTTGCAGGGAGTGCTGCTTCTCAATACGGTGCTGACAGTGAGGGACAGCATGCCGAATTCCCACAAGGGCAGGGGATGGGAGACCTTTACCGACGTAATTATACGCAGACTCAACGAAAGAGAAAAACCCATCGTCTTCATACTTTGGGGTGCCAATGCAAAAACAAAGGAAAAGCTGATTACCGCAAAGCACCACTTGATTCTGACCGGAACGCATCCGAGTCCGCTGTCGGCACATACGGGTTTTTTCGGCGGCGCATACTTCAGCCGCGCAAACCGCTTCCTTGAGCTGGAAAATCAGGAGCCTATTAACTGGGCCTCTGTTTCAGATAATTAAACTACATTACATATTGACTGGGAGGAAAAAACATGGTTGGTATTATTATCGGCGTAATCGTTGCAATTCTCGTGATTTATGTTATCGCAGGATACAACGGTTTCATTAAACTCAAAAACAAATGCGAAGAAGGCTTCGCAACGATGGACGTATATCTCAAGAAAAGATATGACCTCATCCCGAACCTTGTTGAAACGGTAAAGGGTTACGCGACTCACGAGAAAGATACGCTCGAAAAAGTCATCGCAGCAAGAAACATGGCACAGGGCGCTGCAACCATCGAAGACAAGATTGCAGGCGAAAATATGCTGCAGGGCACTTTGAAAACTCTCTTTGCGGTTGCGGAAGGCTATCCTGACCTCAAAGCGAACACGAACTTCCTTGACCTTCAGAACCAGCTCAAACAGCTTGAAGACGACATTGCAAACTCGAGAAAATATTACAATGCGGTTGTTAAGCAGTTCAATACGAAGTGCGAAATGTTCCCGTCGAACATCATCGCGTCTATATTCCATTTCGAAAGAAAGCCTATGTTTGAAGTGGAAAGCGCAGAGGAGAGACAGAATGTTCAGGTTAAATTCTAATTTTTTGAATAGACTTGTGAAGAAAATACCGGTACTGGTATTTTCTTTGGCTTTGGTGATAATGAGCACCGCGTCCGCTTTCGCATACACGACGGAGGCATTCGATGTTGATGTTGTGGTTGCGGAAAACAACAGCTACGAGGTGAGCGAAACAGTCAAAGTCAATTTTGATAAGCAGCAGCACGGAATTTATGTATACATACCGGAGTCCGGCATAGAAGGAATCGACCTTCCGGACTTCAAAATTCCGAATCAGCGCGACCCCGAAATCGATAACGTATGGGTGAAAGACTGGAACTATGAGGTTTACAGCGAAAACGGAAACAAAGTCTTCCAAATCGGAGATGCGGATGAGACCGTTACCGGACGCCAGACTTTTGAATTCGGATACCGCATGACAATAATCGACGACCGAGACACGACGAAGGACTTCATGTACCTGGACCTGCTTCCGACAGGCTGGGAAACGGCAATCAAGAGCACCACGATTCATGTGACGATGCCAAAGGTCGTGGACTCTTCCAAGATTCAGGTTTATGCCGATACCTACGGCTCAAATGACATGGTTTCGAATGTCAGCTGGGACTGCGACGAGACCGGACAGAACATTACCATTACAGGAAAAAACCTTGCAAAAGGGCAGGGCATTACGATTTTTGCGGAACTTCCGGAAGGCTACTGGCAGGATCAGCTCAATTACGACAGCGTCCTTACCCTGATTCCGATTATCTGCATCGTGCTTGCGGCTGTGCTCCTTGCACTGTGGATGATCTTCGGCAGAGATAAAGGGATCGTTCCGACGGTTGAATTTTATCCGCCGGCAGGACTTACCCCTGCGGAAGTCGGTCTGATTGCGGATGGAAAGCTCGACAAGGGCGACCTGGTATCGCTGATTATCTATTTTGCAGATAAGGGTTATCTCACTATCGAGCAGACCGGCAAGAAAAAATTTGCTTTCCGCAAGGCAAACGATATTGACAGCTCCGAGAAAAAATTCGCAAAGATTTTGTATGACGGAATCTTCGAAAACCGTGATTACGTGGAGATGGACGATCTCGGCGAAAGTTTCGGCGAAGCCTACATGGCATCCTACACGGCACTTTCGACAATGTACCGCAAGTCGAAGAACCGTCAGACGACGCTTTCTTCGACCGTATGCCGCATCATTGCACTGGTGATTTCCGTGGCAATGCCGGCGGTTATCGGTACTTTTGCGGGACTTTATAACGGGGATTTTTATTCGTTGATTGTGGGCGGTGCATTCGGAACTCCGGTGATACTCGTAATGCTTGCCATGATTCTTTCAACGAAAGACAAAGAGTATGTCTTCAGCAAAGCGAAGAAAATAAGACGCTTTATCATCTTCGGGGTAATCAACCTCGCGATGGTGCTCGTCTGCGCGTTTATGATTTATCTTGATACAACAAGCATTGCCTGCGCTGCGATTTTTGCGGTATGCATGGCAGCGTGCGAACTTTCGGCGTGCATGATGGGTAAGCGTACAGACTACAGCGTTGAGCTCATGGGCAAAATCCTCGGTCTCAGAAACTTCATCGAAACGGCCGAGGCTGACAGAATCAACGCGCTCGTCGAGCAGGATCCAAGCTATTATTACAACATTCTTCCGTATGCGTACGTGCTCGGCGTTACCGACAAGTGGGCAAAGAATTTTGAGAAAATCAACATTCAGCCGCCTTCATGGTACTACGGCAATACCGCAGACGGAATGTTCATGGATGCATGGTTCTACTCGTCCATGATGCGAAACTGCAGCACTGCAGTTGCCAAGAACATCCAAATCAGCACCGACTCGATTGACTCGGGCGGCGGCGGTTTCAGTTCGGGCGGCGGCGGTTTCAGCGGCGGCGGCTTCGGCGGCGGTGGCGGCGGGGCTTGGTAAAGCCCGCGAGCATCCGGCTAAGACCGGCGGATGCCGGCAGGACATGCGAGCATCCGGCTGCGGCCGACAAAACTCCAAATCGCTTGACGAAAAATGACAAAAAAACAAACGGGCGGGTAACCTCGATAAAGCCGAGGTTTCCGTGCCCGTTTTACATTTACACGCTATACCGAAGCAAACTTAATCGGCATAGCTACCTGCGTTATGTATGCGTCTTTGTTGGATCCGTGTGTAGGAGGACCTTCCATGTAGATATTGCGGAAGAAGCCCTGCGGCGTCAGATCATGGCTCTGCGCATATTCCGAAAGCTGCTCATGGATTTTCGGAAAGCTTTCATAAGGTCCGCGGTAATAAATACAAATCGCCGCAACCGACGGAAACTGACGAATATCGGGACCCGTGCATGTTGGAGTCACGGGAATAATAAAGGTACCGCTTTCTTTGATAGGTTCTCCGGAGCAGCCACTCTCTCCATTCGCTGCATTTTGATCGCCGTGCCCGATTAGGCACGCAGGCTGAATCGGAATCTGCGTACACATTTTATTGATACTGTCAACCGGATAATGCTTTAGTGCGTCGACATAAGTCTGTCTAAGCTGAGTCGCCTTTTCTGCAACATCCGCACTCTCAAAATCCCTGCAAAATGCCGTAAACCCCGGAAGGGTCATCGAAACGACTTCAAACTTGCTTGCGCTCGCCTGACGGAACCTGAGCTGAGCGATATAGCGGTCAAGCTGGTCCCGCAAAAGTATCATGTGATCGATTTGATCGTCCAAATGTTCGTTATCTTCAATGTAGCTGCGGATTTCCGGAAGCGAAAGCCCGAGATTCTGCAAAGCGCGAATCAGGCGAATGTGAACAACATTGTCTGCCGAGTAGTAGCGAAAACCCTTTCCCTCGTTGCGCACAGTCGGCGTAACCAAATCAAGATCCTCATAATTTATCAAAATTCTTCTCGTCAGTCCGAGCGCATCGGCAACCTCACCGATTTTAAAAAGTTTTGTATCATCTTCTGCATCAGGCAGAATCTTTTGTTTAATGTTTGAATTTTTTTCCATAACATTCCCTTTCTACACACATGCAAGTACACATCAATGTACACGACACATTAATCATACAAAACTCAATTGAATTTGTCAAGGAGTGGTGAGAGCGAAACCTGCAGCACGATTGCGGAATTATTTTTATAAACTTTTCATAAATTACTTGACATGAACATGGATGTACGATGTATGCTGTTTGCATAAGTATTGAGCATATTTATCAAAAGTTGACTTTTGGGCGTGTTATTTGTGCCTTCGTTCCGCAAATATTGAAGTGCCGAGATGCTTGTGATAGACTTGCGAAAAGAAACGCATGCAAATAACCAAAACAGCAATAAGGAGGTTATATTCAAATGAAGAAAAAACTATTCACAATAGCGATTGCGCTGTGCATGGTCTTTACGATGATACCCGGGGGGTATTTCAGGCTGAGACAGCATGGGCAGCAGGTCCTAGCAACCTGACAGTAGACAATGCAACTTATTATGCTAATGGTGCATTGAAATCTATTGAGGCAAGTTTTGGCTGGAGCGGTGCGACAGATGTTAAAGTACAACTTGTGCTGATGGAGAAAAAACTTAATGGTGGTGAGAGCTATAGTAGCTATGGAGACTTTACCGATTTTGGGTATTGTGGAAGAAACTTCAATTTTAAAAGTTATGAAGATATAAAAGCGCATGATGAAACCACAGGAGGAGTTTTTGGATTAATCAAAAGCTCTGAAATAAAATCATACCAAGGAGGCAGACTTACAGAGGTATTGAACTTAGACGATACTGACATTCCTCTTAATGAGAACAAGTATTATTATGTATATATCTGGACATTATGGGGCAGCCTATATTACCCGGATCATTTGGTATGCGCAATCAGCGTACAAGATGGGATTGTAAAATACGCCCCGGCAGATGGTATAAGAGGCTATAATACCTATGACGAGAATGCTCTTGATGCTGTTACAAGTGAGAATGCATACAATGTCACAGTAAATCCGGGCACAGGCATGACGAGAGACGAAAATTCGGGAAGTGAATCACAGCTAAACCTCAACAAAGGCATGACCCCGGTAGTTTACACTGCAAAAGAAGGATATTACTTCCCGGAAGCTTACACAGTTGAAACTGTAAACGGAATCATGGTTCGCCGTGACAACGCAACGCAGATAACGGTTTACGGCACACCGTCAGCTAATGCAACGATTAACCTTAATGCTGCAACGGAAGGCAACCCACCTGCAGAAAATACTGCAGTAAAACCTACCGCGAAGACCGGACTTAAATATGACGGAAAAGAGCAGACAGGTGTTGAAGCGGGCATAGGTTATACTTTAGAAGGCAATAAAGCGACAAATGCCGGAAATTATACGGCAACGGCTACATTAGACGAAGGATATAAATGGAGTGCTGGGTCAACAGATCCGGCAACAATCGAATGGAGCATCGCAAAAGCAGATAAAGTTAAAGTAACAGTAGACGACATGAATGCATATGTCGGTGATGAAGTTCCGACTCCTACCCGTTCAGTAAGCGGACTTCTCGAGAACGAGATAATCGATGGAACAGCCGTTTACAAATACCAGCTTAAGAATGCTGATGGCACTTATGGCGAGGAAGTGAACAAACCGGATATGAGCAAGGCAGGAACTTATAAAGTTACAGTTTCGGGCCTTGAGGTATCCGATAACTACGAAGGCGTTGATTTTATAGAAGGAACTTTGACAATCAGCGAAAAGCCGGTTTCCGGCGGTGGACATTCCTACACGCAGAGACCGACGATCATTGCGGATGAAGGTGCGGACACGCTGCTGACTTTCAACGGCAGAACGCTTACAATCGCGGCAAAAGACGGTTACGAAATTACGGATGTCCTGCTGAACGGCGTTTCCAAGGGTGCGGTAGCCGAGCTTACCGGCCTCAGAACCGGCGACAAGGTTGAAGTCAAGACGGCTAAGAAAGCTGAACCGACCGACCCGGCGGCAGACAAGAACGCAAAACTCATCAAGGGCATCGAAAACACAACCATCGTTCTTAAGTCTAAACTGACAAAGAACGGAAATGTGCTTCTGACCTGGACGAAGTCGAAGGGCTACAAGGTAGACTATTTCGAATTCTACCGCTCTGTAAAGAGATACAGCGGCTACGGCACGAAGGCATTCTTCACGACGGCAGACGGAAGCTGGTCGAAGTACCTGAACACCAAGGAACTGAAGGCAGGCAAGACCTACTATTACAAGGTTCGCGGCGTTCGCGTAATCGACGGACAGAAGTACTATACACAGTGGTCCAACAAAGCTTGGAGAACCATTAAATAGAATATAAAATGTTGAAAAATAATGAGGCAGTTAAATGTGAACTGCCTCATTTTTTTCTTGTGATTGTTTCCACAATGGCATATAATTTAGTATATGGCAACATATACTAAAACTATCGGCGTTTTTCCTAAAAATGAAAGTGGGTGATTATGTGATTAACAAAGCATATTTTGGAGAAAGCAAAAACATTGAATTCAAGCGCGAGATTCCAAGCAATCACGAAAAACTTTTAAAAGATATTATCGCTTTTTCGAACAGTACGGGAGGACAGGTAATCCTTGGCATTGAAGACGAAACCGGTATCGTCTGCGGCATAGGAGAGCAGAGTCCGTTTAAACTGTCAGACTCGATATCGAACATGATTTCGGATGCCTGCACACCGCAAATAGAGCCCGATATTTCAATACAAACGGTAGAGGATAAAACGATTCTTGCGATTGATATTGCGCCGGGAAAATTCAGACCGTATTACCTTGCGAATAGAGGAAAAGAAAGCAGCACCTATATCAGAATCAATGGGACGAGCAGACCGGCAGATGCGAGGAAGCTACAGGAATTGGAGTTGGAAGGTCAAAACATATCTTATGACACGCTTCAGGAAATCGGCTGCGAATATGATGAGGAAAAGGCGCTAAAGCTATGCAGAAAAATGAAGCAGACCGCGATGGATTCTTGTGAAACAGAGGAGGAACGACTTACGGTAAAAGAATTGACATTGGAAAAATTGCATGACTTTGGTGTGCTTTGCAGGGTTGGCAGAAACCCATATCCGACACATGCTTTTAATCTTTTGACGGATAACACGAACAAGGCTGCTAAGATACAATGCGCTTTGTTTAAAGGAACAAGCAGGGACATCTTCATTGACCGAAAAGAGTTTAGGGGACCAATATATGAACAGATTGATGAAGCGTACCACTTCGTTTTGAGGCACATTGATATGGGTGCGGAAATCGAAGGTATATACCGAAGGGATATGTACGAACTTCCGATATCAGCAATCAGAGAAACCATCGCAAATGCTGTTTTGCACAGAAGCTATCTCGATAAATCCTGCATACAGGTCTGCATTTATGACGATAGAATGGAGGTCTCTTCTCCGGGAATGCTTTATGGAGGGTTAGACATAGAGACTGCGAAGAGGGGAAAGTCAACATGCAGAAATGAAGCAATCGCAGAAGCGTTTCATTATATGCATATTGTCGAAGCTTGGGGAACCGGTTTGCCGAGGATTATAAACAGATGTCGGGAATACGGTTTGCCGGCTCCACTGTTTGAAGAATTCGGCGACGGGTTTAAGGCGATTCTTTTTAGAAGAGAAAGGAAACTTGTTAATCAAGTGAAAGAATCTGATTATAAGCATGACACTCAAGCTGACACTCAACATGACACTCAAGTTGGCATCCAACATGACACTCAAGACACTTCAAAAGATGTCTTGAGCCGAATTGCTGAATTGATAAGACAAGACAATAAAATCACTACAAAGGACATTGCACAGGAATTAGGTGTGAGTGTGTCCACCGTTAAGCGACGGATCAAATCCATACCGAATATTTCTTATATCGGAAGTGGTTTCAGCGGACACTGGGAGATTCGTGATTAAAAGAATTAAATACTGAGGCAATTCACATTGAACTGCCTCAGTTAGTACATTCGATTATTCTGTTTTCGCGAACTTAATCGGCAAAGCAATCTGCGTAACATAAGCATCTTTATTTGCACCGTGCGTCGGCGGACCTTCCATATAAATATTGCGGAAGTAGCCGTGCGGTGTCAAGCCGTTTTCGGCAGCGTAATCCAAAAGGCACTTGTGCACCTGTGGGAAGTTCTCGTAAGCGCCACGGTAATAGATGCAGATTGCAGATGTCTGCGGGAATTTACGGATGCACGAACCGACGCTGTCCGATGCGACCGGAATGATGTACAGACCGTCAGAATCGGAGTCCGCAGATACCTGAATGCACATTTTATGCTCGTTATCCAAACGATATTGGTGCATGGTATCAATATAAGCCTGACGAAGTTCTGCGGTTTTCTGTGCCAAATCTGCATCGTGGAATTCATGGGAAAATCCTGTGAAGGCCGGAAGCGTTACATTGCAGACCTCCATTTCCTCAATACTTGTGTGCGTCTGACGAAGCTGAAGCTGAGCGATATACTGGTCAAGCTGGCTCCGGAGACGAACGAGACGATCGATTTGCTCGTTCAGATGCGTTGTATCATCAAAATAGTTTCGAATTTCAGTGAGTGACAAGCCTAAATTCTGAAGCGTGCGAATCAGGCGAATGTGTACGATGTTGTCGGTACTATAGTAACGGAAGCCGCGGTTGCCGTCCTTGAATGCAGGCTTCACTAAGCCCAGATCTTCGTAATTTATAAGCATTCGGCGTGTAATCCCCAAAGCTCTGGTTACTTCGCCCATTTGAAAAAGATTCTTATTTTCGTTATGCATATAGTACCTACCTTTTTACATCTCAAAAAAATTTTAAATTTTTTTAAGATTTTTTCATAAAACACTTGACTTGCACATCGGTGTGCGGGATATAATCATTATATATAATTGCTATTCGTATGTCAAGATTCAGATGGCATGCAATCAGCAAAGAAACTCACAAAACAGAGGGGGAAAACAAAAATGAACAAAAAGAAAAGCATGGTTTTGCTCTTAGCACTGTCTCTGGTAATTTCCATGATTCCGCTGCAGGCATCCGCAGCTGTAAAAAGCGCAGGAACTCCGGCGGAAGTGCAGAGTCTGACTTCAAGCGAAAATTTAGAGCATAATTTTGTGAATGTGACGGCAAACGGAACTTCCTTGTATGTGGAAGCGGAAACTCCGATTCAGGCGTCGGAGTTCAATGTATCCGTCAGAAAAGTACAGTCCGGTAGTAGGAGCGCGTGGTATACCCGCGTTTACCCGACAAATGCCGGCGACTATTATCGCTTTGAATTCAGTCTGCCGAACTATGTACCGAGAGCAGGCGGAGCACTCAGCGGTGACTATGTGCTGATTATCACGATGAAGAGAGGCACCGGCACAAGCGATGTTTTCTATAAAAACTGTGCTTTCCGCGTGTCAAACGGACAGTTCTCGATTTTGCAGTACGATAAAATCATGAAAGAAAACGCAAGACTGGATAAGAAGGCAAACAAGAAAAAGGTTTCCAATTTTAAGAAAACCAATATGAGCGATGTGAAATCCATTTGCTTCCGTGATCCGGTGACGAAAAAAGTTGCCTCCGTGACATCGAAAAAGGTGAAGTACTTTAAGACCGTTTCCAATAAGGTTGTAAAGGGCGCAAGCACGGACTACGAAAAGCTTTTGAAGATTTATGAGTACATAGCAGAGAATTTCTACTATGATGACATTGCATTTTCCAGCGGAACGAAACAGTATGTCGATCCGTACCGCAATCTCTACAATATGCGAAACAAGAAGAAGAGTGCAAACAGCCAGGGTGGCAAGGTTGCAACGACCTGCGTGGGCTACTCAGCTGCAGTATGTGCGCTTGCCAGAGCACAGGGCATTCCGACCAGAATCGTAAACGGACACCACATCAGCCTGAACAACAGTAGTTTTAACACATGGTCGACCGAAAAGAATATTACCGAACTTGACCACTGGTGGAATGAGTGCTATGTGGACGGACGCTGGATTACCGTCGATGCAACGCCGGGCAACAGCAACAAGTGGAACAGAAACACCAACAAGTGGACTTACACAGGTTTGACGAACTATATCTATTTCGACCCGACACCGGAACAGCTTGCAACATCGCATGTATTGCTTGAGATTAAGGGTGCATAAAGGTAGTAATGAAGAAACTGTCGCGCAGCTGACTAAAATCGACTGTGCGGCAGTTTTTTTTAGTGTGCTCTTTTCATCCTCGATGCGCGAAGATGCACGAAAGGCTGGTCTTGCGGAAGGTCTTGCGGAAGGTCTTGCAGAAGGCCGCAGCGAGGGCGAAGCCATTGGACTGGAAAAAGGCGTCGTATAAAATATACCCTATAAAGTGGACACAACAAGAAGAAGGGTTCCTTGAAAATGGA
>ERZ773148.336-NODE-336-length-40682-cov-16.495557_pt1 | contig 40682 bp, 19 predicted proteins | sample MGYA00580846_ERZ773148 | MGnify/ENA primary metagenome ERZ773148 (study PRJEB29015, sample SAMEA2737879) | human gut metagenome | biome: human gut; feature: human-associated habitat; material: faeces | place: China | collected 2012 ... | reverse complement strand
ATGACACAAAGGTACAGCTATATTAAGATACCAAGATCTTTTATCAAAACTTGGAGTTGTCAATTTGATATTGATTTCATAATTTCTAGAAAACGTACTATTTGACCATATATTAGGAAACATCATTCTACCACCAGTAACTATAGACTTGAAACTATTCCATAAAGTACCGAAAATATTATTACCATTATCTAAGTTTTTAACCATTTTATCTACAGCTTCTCTACTAGCAGCTAAAGCCTCTTGTGCAGCATCGATAGCTTCTCCAAGTGCTGCTTTACCTGTACCTAATATAAATTGGATTTCTCTAGCTTTATCAGATAATCCATTAACAAATGATGCTATAGAAGATTCAGTCGTTTCGTTTGTTATAGTTTCACTAAATGATGTTTCTGAATTTATATAGAAAGGTATACAGCTATTATAATAAATCATACTTTGAAATTCTTTTAATCCTGTAGATTGAACAAAGTCCGAAACATATTCAGGTTTTTCTTCTTCCTTTTTTTCTTCATCTGTTTTAGTATCGTCTGTTTCTTCTTCTTCCTCTTCAGGTTCTTCATACATTGTATATTCTGAACCTTTATTCATTGACCAATTATAATTTTCTATATCAATGCCATCTATTTTGTAGTATTCATCTGGATATACTTTTTCATTTTTACTAACTAATCCTTTATTTAATCCAAGCATTATAGCACATGTTCTACACATAGGATTAACATATTTAAAATATTCAGCAAATGCTGGTTGAGTAGAATATAGTTTACCAGAATAATCTTCAGTGAGTCTAGATAAATTATCATTATCATTACTAGCTCCCCATGATATAACATCTCCCATTAAAGATTCTCTAGCTTTAGCATTGGTCGATGCCATAAAATTTGTATTACATGGAGTCATATATAATAACGGCATTCTACTACCTATTTTATCACCATATGTTACACCGAAATTTCCTTGATTTTGAATATCTTCATTTTCTGTTTGATTTTCAAAATTTACTCTACAGTCAGTAGTTGTTAGGAATTGATATGGTAATCCAAATATACCTCTAAGTTTATCTAGAGTTAAACCGACATTAGATACATTATAATAATCATTATTTCTTAATGAGCTATTAGTTTCAGACCAGTTTATCGGATAGAAATTACCTTGAAGTTTAGTATTAGCAGGATCAGTGGAGTAACCTCCACTATTGGAAGATGATGTACTACTAGTAGAATTACTGTTAGCAGTTGCAGCAGCACTTGCATTCTCTTGTGCTTCTGTAGCCTTATCTTTATTTGCATTATCTTTTTTTGCTTCTTTTGTAAAGTCCTTATAATCTTTTAATACTCTAGTGGTATTTATATTACCAGCGGCATTATTTAATGGTGTAGCATCTTTAAATGATGTAGAATGACCAGATATTGGATTGGATGATCCATAATATCCTAAGTAAACTATATTTTGAGCATATTTTAGATATACTGATCTATATTTATTATTTACTGTTATTTTTATTTTTATGGTATTACTATTAACATAAGTAACATTAGATACTTTCATAGCTGTACCGGATTTTATACTTGCTAACAAAGTATTTAAATTAGCATCTTTATATATTAAACAACCAGATTTAGTTACAACGTATAAATTAGAATAATTTTTAATTTTATTAACCATACTTTTTGATAGTTTTTCAGTATATATATGATATCCCATTCACTATTCTCCTTTCTAATAAATATAAGATATTATTTGATTGTTAATCGATGAAATAATATGGGTGAGGTTTAAACCTCACCCATATTCATTTTAACTTTTTGCTATAGAATAAACAGCATTAGCTATATTTGAACCATTCGAATTACTACTTAATAAATTCTGTAAAGCTGATAATGTACCACTATTGTTATTAGAATTAGAATATCTTCCATTTAATAAATTTAATAATTGTTGAGAATTAGATATATTTGTTTTCTTAGAATCATTATTATTTGTATTAGTAACTATAGCTGCTAATAATTGGATTATTTGATCATTCTTAGCAGAATTATCAGCTATTATCTGAAGTATACCTAACACTGCATCTAAGTTAATATTTGATGTATTTACGAATTGTGTATTATCATAACTATCTTGAACTTGATAATCCCCTATAGTAGAATTAGGATTAGAACTTGAGTAATTTTTATATTTATTAGATATTGAAGATGATGAAGAAGTTTTATTGGAAGATGGAGATAATAATGTTTTATAATTAGATCCACCTTTTCCTTTACCATAATTAATATTTTTATTAGATTTATTATATGATTGAATAGAATTTGAAGATGACAATCCGTCTCCTCTATTCATTATTGTATCACTATAAGAATTTAGCAATCCTGTAGATTCTTTAGACAAATGTCCTTTTGCTCTAGACGAATTTCTTATAATTTTGTTACTTAAATTATTACCTCTACCAAATTTACCAGAACCAGAATCAGAATCTTCTTTATTATCAGAATCATCAGAGGTTGTATCGGTGGATGTAGAGCCATCACCTACATATCTAATAGTCCATAATCCTTCTTCATCTTTAATAGTAGTAGCACCATAAGAACCATCATCTGGTGGTAATTTATTTCCATTATCAAGATAATAACAACCAAATTTATAAGAATCTTCAAGACCAGAACCAAGAGAATCATAATGACCATCAGGACAAGGATTTGTACCAGAACCACCATTAAATCCTCTAACTCTACCATTAGTATCTGTAAATACATACATGTCTATATGATTCATATCACTTCTAAGAATCATATCTCCAGGTTGTCTATCATTTTTATCAAATTTCATTACTTTCCAATCATCTGTTAAACTACCATTTTTATAGAAGCATGGTTTAGAATTATCACTTGTTAAGAAATTATATGTACTTAATCCATAACCGTGGAAATTACCACTAGTACCAGAAGATGCTGTGTCATAACCCATATATTGTGCTACAGCAGACATCATACCAGAACAGTCTGCACGTACTTTTTCAATAACTTTACCATCTCTACATGTTAAATCATATAAATATCTACCACCATGGAAGCAATAACAGAAATCAGGATTAGCTTTACCCATAGCTTCGAATACCATTGCCGCTGCATAAATAACTCCACTACCAGATGTATAAGAACCGTTACTTCCATCATTAGTATTTTGAGTTTCTTCTTCACCAAATAAAGCATCCCAATAAGGACCATATACTTTCTTAAGTAATTCTACACTATATGAACCCATTTTAGATAATAAATAAGTACTCTTTGTATTTCCTGTAGAAGTTGTAGTGGTTTCTTCTTCATCAGTCTTAGCTTCTTCTTCATCTTTAGTTGTAGTTGTTGTAGTAGGCTTAGCTGGTTTTGTTGTTGGTTTTGGTGGTTTAGATGTATCATTTGATGGATTTGGAGAACCATTAGTATTAGTTATAGGATCATCTTTAGGAATAGTATCTGTTGTAGTTGTAGTACTAGAAGTATTTTCATTAGGTGCTGTAGTTGTAGTAGTTTTAGCTCTACCAAATTTACCTAATTTATCATTTTTATTAGATTTAGTTAAATTAATTTTAGGAGTATTTGAAATCCCTCTTCCGAATTTAATTCTATTTGTTATAGATTTACCTCTACCAAATTTACCAGAACCGGAATCTTCTTTTTCTTCTTCTTTTTTATTATCAGAATCATCACTTTTTGAAGACGTATCTCCAGATCCTCCACCTACATATCTTAAAATAGTTTCTATAGTACGTCCATCGTTTTCTAGACCTATAGAACCACCAGTTGTAGCACCTTCATAAGTTCCTTTTTCTAATACATATTTAGCAAGCTTTACAGAATCAGCTATAGAAATAGTACCTCCTGCATTAAATCCTCTATATTTTCCATCTGATGTAGTCCATAAATACATTTCAATATGACCATCATCTGGACCACCGTTATAAGTAACAATATCACCTGGTTGTAATTTAGATTTATCATATGGCATTACTATCCAGTCACTTGTTTTACTACCATCACCATTTCTAATAGCATTATCTACAGTAGTACCATTTTCTGTATACCCTAATTCAAACATATGAGAAGTAAACGGAGCTTCTACACCATCACAATAAGTTTTATATCCTAAGTAATTAATTGTAGCAGCCATCATACCAGAACAGTCTGGTCTAGTTGAATATGTAAATCCATCTTCTGTAGTAAATGATTTATAAGAAGAAGAATAAGTTACAGCTCCCATACCATCGAATACTTCAGCAGCTGCATGTACTAAAGTACCTAAATCTCCAGTCATATTATTAGCACTACCATTGTTAGTATTTTGAGTTTCTTCTTCGCCAAATAAAGCATCCCAATAAGGACCGTATATCTTTTTAAGTAATTCTACACTATATGAACCCATTTTAGATAATAAGTATCCACCGTTAGAACCAGATGATTTAGAATCTTCAGTAGTATCAGTTGTTTCTTCATTTGTTTCCTCATCAGTTTTTTCTTTATCATCTTTAGCTTTTTCTTCATCTTTGGTTGTAGTTGTAGTAGTATGCTTAGCTGGTTTTGTCATAGATGCTGGCGGTTTAGATGTATCAGCTGACGGATTCGGAGAACTATTAGTATTAGTGGTTGGATCATCTTTAGGGATAGTAACTGTAGTTGTGGTAGTATTAGATTTATTTTCATTAGGTGCTGTAGTTGTAGCAGTTTTTGCTCTACCTAATTTTCCTAATCCATATTTCTTTAATCTTTCTAGTAATGATTTACTTTTCTTATTAGATTTTCTAGATTTACTTACAGGAATTCTAATTATACTTCCTAAAGGTTTAACTTTTTTAGGTTGATTAAGAGCACCTACTATATATGAAGAATCACTAGGAGAACTTGCACCTCTACCATACTTTCCTGATCCAGAAGAATCTCCTCCACCGGCAAATTGATTATAAATTTCTTTAGCATTTTTTAATCCTATTGCTTCACAAAATGCTGGTCCTATTTCAAATGACCAATAGAATGCATTATTTGCTTGATCCATAGATTCATTATTAATTTTATTAAATCCACCATAAGTATTAACCCATTTATTTACACCAAATGATAAAACGCCTGCACCATCTGTTCCAAATATTTTTGTATTTTCAGCATTAACAGCTTTGTCCATATTTGGACCATCTTTAATCATATCAAGAATATAGTTAACCTGACCTGCTAATGTATTAGGATCGAATCCCATACCAGTACACCAGTTATATAAAGCTGCGTGACCACCAGCAAAAGACCATTGAATTAAACCAAATCCCATACCAGTACCATTATATAATCCAGTACTATGTGGTAAATCTTCTACTTTAGTCATATTAACACCAGATCCTCTTTCTGAAATAGTAGGATCGAAGTTTGATTCTCTTTGCATATTACCCATAATTACTGCGGTTAAATTATCAGATACACCATGACTTGTAAAGAATTCCCATATAGCTTTTTTACGACCTTCTGTATCCCCTGGGTCAGATATATCTCCACCTATATTATTAGTATTTTTATTAGTTTTATTTGCAGTATCAGTAACTCCACCTAAAGTTAATAATGCTGACATTGCTACATTTCTAGAATATTGTCCTAAAACGTTAGCACTATTAGTAATAAAGTTTTCGGATACCATAGATAATTTACTATTTCTTCCTGTATTGCTTAATATACCTCTACCAAACTTACCTGATCCACTTGTTTCTTTATCGAAATAACTACCACCATTTATTACTTTAGAAACCTTTTTACCAATCCAGCTATCTATTTTTAATGTATCTGCACCTGTGCCTACAGCACTACTTGATCCACAACACGCTTCCCATTCAATTACATCTACTTTTCCATTTCCGCCAATATAATGACCCCATTCTGTTTCACAATCTGATCCTTTAGAATCGGCAAGTAAACAGTTTATAACTGTACCATCTTCAAGAATAACAGATACCAAATCACCAGTAGTACCAAATTTAGGAGTCATAGCTATAAGATAATATCCATCAAGAACAGCAATACCTTTATCCTTTGTTCTTCCCTTAGAATCCCAAAGGTCGGCAATTTTACCTTGATAACAGCTTCTAGCCCATTTAGGGAACCAATAATCATAGTTAGTATAGTTTTTAGTAATACCAGCTTGTACATCTGAAGGAACACTAATTTCAGTTCCTTCCATAACATCACCATTTATAGTAACATTATTTGAATTATTATTATTAGAATTATTATTTGATGATACTTTAGATGACGATGTATTTAATCCAGTTAATCCATTAACAACTCCACCTATAGCATTAGATGTCATACCAGCTATCATGCCAGCCATGTTATTAATAAAACTAGTTCCCATGTTATTATCATCTTCACCACGTCCATATTTACCTTCACCAGTGGTTATTTTAATACTAGAATTATTTAATGTATCACTTAATTTATATTTTGTACTACCTTTTTTATCTTCAGAATCTTCTACTATTACATTACCATTATTATCTAAACCTTTAGCTACTACATAATGAGAATATTTAGAACCATATGGAGTTTTACCACTATTAGATTTATCTTTACCCATAAGAATTACAGGTTTTCCATTTTTAAGATTGTTTATTACATCTTTATTAGACGCATCACTCTTAGCAGATATACCATTTTTATTTAGATAATCATTAAAGAATTGTGGATATGTACCACCATTAACTTCTTTATATCCATTTAATGCATAATTTACAGCATTATTCATAGAACCTTGTTTACCATACATTCTTAAAACAGAAGCAGCAGCAGCTGGTCCACAACCACTATCTGCTACGGATTGTTTTTCTGTATCTCCATTAATATTGAATGATCCTTTATAATCTCTCTGATAAATATGATATGGGTCATATTCTGTACCGCCATATCCACTATCATTTGAATCTTTACCTTTACCTGTTAACCAGCTCCAAAGTTTTTTACCTGTATTTTTAATAGAAGTAAATATAGAAGATCCTTTAGAAGAACTACTTGCACTACCTTTATTTGCAGAAGAATTACTGTTTCCTCCAGTTGCCGTAGTAGAACCTGTAGCTCCAACAGATGCACTATTTCCTACAGAAGAGCTATTAGCTTTAGCTTGTGCGTTTGTTGTAAGAATAGAATTAGAATTAGCCATCGTTCTTGTTACTAATGCGTATGGTGCTCTGATTAATCTTGATGTAAATTCATTAAATTTATATAATGCATTAGCAAATGGATCCTTAGAATCAGCATCTATCTTCCAATATTCTTCTTGATCCGGAGTTAAATCGATAGTATCTATTTTCTTATTTCTTTGAATATTTTTATTTACTAATCCACTAATATAATTACTAATTTTATCCATTGGTATATTATCGATCATACCACTCATATTTTGACCAATAGTATTTAATAAATTACTAGTAGAATTTTTCATAGATGATTTAGCATCACTAACTTTATTTTTTATAGAATCTACTTTACTTGATACATTTTTATTTAATTCTTTGATAGCTGGTATATTTGAAATATAGTTTTTGATATCATTGAATTTTTCTTTACCTTTATTTAATACATTAGATGCTTTATTTTTTACTACATTTATATAATCAGGATTGTTTTTTGAAGAAGTAGTATTGTTTGATAATAATTCTATAATTTTAGTTAAAGATGTTTTGATAAATCCCATATCTAGAATTGTATTATTTGTTAATTGAGTATTCAATGGAGTTAATTTATCGTTAGTATTAGCATTTTGTGGTGTTGTTTCTTCAGTATTAGGTTCAGTACCATCAGATACATCTGAAGCGTCTGAATATTCTGATTCATATTGTGATTTCATTTCTTCAGCATTTATTTCAGCTGCATCAAATTCTTGATTTATTCCTATAATACCATTCTGTGATTCTTGTATAAATTTTTGAGTTTCTTCATCTTTAGAATCAACAAATGCTTTACCAAATGTGCCTACTATAATAGCTTTAATTTTATTATCACATTCAGCATGTTTAAACATTCTACAGAATACACCAGCAATAGCTGCAACAGTTTTAATTACAACATTAGGTTCAGTACCATCAGACATTCCTAAAAATTCTACAGCATTTTTCCATGCTTCATCATATGCTTTAAGACCTTTGACTTTAAAATCTATAGGACCATTTACATCTTTACAATCATCATAAATTTTATCTAATTTTTTATCATCATCTATTTTATTAAATAAAATTACAATTTTATCTAAAGCATCTCCAGCAATTTGCATAAATTTATTCTTATCAGCAAAATCATCAAAATCTTCTTTATGCTTTTTAGTATATAATCTAGCTACTATAGCTTCAGCTTTTTCTCTGATTTTATTAACTATATCCTTATCCGAAGTAACGCTTCTGTTAGCTTTTAATTCATCCTTAGACTCATTGTCTGTTCCAGCAAGGTGAGAACCAAAATTCTTTACTCCACCTACAGCTTTTGTGTACCATGTAGCATTAAATTTATTATTATATTCTTCCATAGTATAATTAGTATTATGAGCTGAATTGTATGCAGCCAATGCTGCTTCAGAATCCTTTCTTTCTTGTTCTAATTCTTTTGCCTTTTTCTTAAATAAAATAGGACCTAGTATTTTAATAATTATTGTAGCCCACATAGTTTCAGGAATAATTATGGTAAGACCAGCTAATACTTTAGAAATACCTGCTATAATTTTATCAGACCAATCAATTTCTTTGCTAGTAATTTGTAATATATTTCTAGCATTACTCATACCTGTTACAAAATCATAAACAACAGTAGCTGCTGGGAGTATTCCAGCTGTTAATACACCACCTAATGTTTTACCAGCAGCTTTACCAGCTGCTTTAGTTACCTGTTCTCCAGCTTCCTTAGCGGCTTTTTCACCAACAGTTTGAGCAGTCTTTTTAAGAGCTTCTTCACTCATTTCTTGACCGCCTTCTTTTAAAACCTTTTTAAATACATTAGATCCAAATATTTTATACAATATATCAGTTATTTTATCTTTTAATGATTTAACTATTCCTTTTCCTGTTTCTACACCTAGTTTTCCTACATCTTTAACTCCGCCCCTTTTAGCTGCATTGAATACTGCTTTTCCTCCTTTAATTATTCCTTTTGTTCCTTTTACTATTTTATTATTAGTAAACCCTTCTTTTACAACTTGTAACCCATTTTTAGCAGTATCTTTCAATCCTTCTTTAGCGAGATTTCCCACTCCTTTAATTCCGCCTTCTTTAGCTGCTTCATATATACTTTTACCTACTTTAATAGGTTTAATACTAGTTACTTTTTCTTTTACAATATCTTTAACATTTGATGCTTTTTCTTTTAATAATCCTTTAACTCCTTTTTCTTTAATATTTTGTAATACACCTTTAACTGCATTTTTAGCTGTCATCTTTTGTGCTTCTTTTACTTTATCTATACCATAATCATAAGCAGCCTTTTTACCAGCTTCTTGGGCATTCTTAAGCATTAATTTGGATAATTCTTTTTCTGTTAATTTATCTTTATAATTATCAAATGTTTCTCTAGCAGCTTTTTCTGCTGCTTCTGTAGCCAAATCTACAGTAATATCTTTACCCTTTCTAATAGATGCAATTGCTGCACGATCACCAGCACGTTCAACTCCGTCAGCTAATAAACGATAATCTGTATTTTCATATCCATTTTTAGCAAAATAATTTTTGACATATTCAGTCATAGCTTCATCTTTAGCTTTTTCAGCAGCATCATTTATAGCAGATCGTTTAGCAAAATTTACCCATTTATATTCTTTATTGAATTTTGAATCACCACCAGAAGCTACAAAATCTAATATACTACTAGCTTTACCCATGACCTTTCTTGTTGTTTTACCAGGAAGAACTTTACTAGCTACTTTTGTTGGAGCTGTAATTGATGCAGTAATTGCAGCATTACTTAATCTTCTATATCCAGGACTCAATTTTCTTAATACTTGATTTCTTATAAATCTACCTTGTATTGTAGAATGAGTATTTTGTTTGTAATCTTCTTGCCCGGGACTATCGTTTGAAATCATTTCATCATATTGTGTATTTCCTTCAACAGAAGAGTCTGCTACATTAACTAATTGATCAGCTCTATAATATTGACCGTCTTTATATATATATGGATTTTGATTATGTGTATCACTTTTCTTATAAAATATTTCATCACCATTTTTATTTTTTCCAGCAGAATACATTTCATTATTATCTATAATTTCACTTGTTGTAGATTCACCTTCACTATTAGATACATTTATAGTACCATCTTCATTAGTAGTATAACCTACATCGCTTCTTTTTCCTGCTTTATATTTAATTGCATCCACCCAAGACATATCTATTCCTACATCTCTAACTTTAGGAAAAATAGATAATTTACTACCGACAGTATTATTAGTTGGATAATCTGAAGAAGAATCTGAACTGCTAGATGAATTGCTAGAACTATTTCCACTATCTACTAGTGATCCTATACTAGTATCTCCTTGATTACTATCTTTATCATCATCATGTCCACTCCAATGTTTTTTAAATAAATCACTAATACCTCCAACAATAGCTCCACCCAAAGCTGTAACAATTTCAGGTATATTACCAATAATTGTTCTAAGTGCACCAGGTACTACAGTTGTTAAAATTGTAGATAAACCACTCTTCCATTTATCATATAAATACATACCTACACCTTTGAGGTTGTTGATTACACCTTTCATACCAGAATATTCATTATTATATTTCCCGTCATTGAAGAACCAATCATGAACACCTTGTAATTTATCTCCAAAAAATCTAACTATAGGATTTAATACTCCTGATAAAATACCACCTTCATACATTCCTGTCTGAGAATTCTTTTCACCTATCATAATTGGTTTTACTTTATTTTTTAAGAAAGGAACAATTGTATCATTAAGCATACCTACAACTAACGGTACACCAATAACCCATTTAGCAACACCAAATACTTTTCTTAAAAATTTATGCATGAATCCTTCTTTTTTCTCATCATCACCACCATAGAATGCATCTCCTATTTTTTGTGGTATAGATGTAATAGCTGTAATTAATTTATCACTAGTACTAGCTTCTTTACCTTTTTTATCTACATTTTCCTTGGCACCTACTACTTTATTTCTTACTCCAGCTCCTATACCAAATCCACCAGATACTCTAGTTTCACTTAATTCATTTCCTCTATCTTCTCTCCATTTTTCTATAGCTTCATTTTCATCATCTATTCCTTCTTCATTTTTATATTTAGCCAAAATAGAAGCATATTCTTCTGGAGACATTTTATCTAATTCTTTATTTAACATTTTATTTTTCGTTTTATCATCTATTGATCTGAATTTAGCATATTTTGTTATGTGTTTTACTCCTCTTCCTACAGCACTATAAGCTTTATGCCTTAGTTTTGAAGAATTTGTAAATGCTAGCCATCCTAAAACACCACCAGGAACTACAGAAGCAGCTGCTACTAATAACCCTGTTTTGAATATACCCATAGATTTAATTTTTCTAATAAATCCTTTTGATGAGGTAGCTATAATTTTTCCATATTTAGGAGTTTTCGAGAATAATTTAGAGTCTCTTTTTGCTATATAATCTTTTACATATTCTTGATATACTTTATCTTGATCACTTTCATTAAATACATAATCCTTACCATCAAAAGATATTCTATAATAACCATCAGCATCTGGTTCTATATTTTCAATTTTAGCTGACCAGTTAGCTTCGCAAGTATCTAAATATTTTTTAAATCTTTCTTCATCATTTTTATCAAAAGATTTATCCCTTTGAGCTGTTATAAATTTCATAATATTTTTATTATTATTATTTTCTCTTTTATCTATTTCTTCAGCGTCAATAAAATCAGATTGAGTATCACTATCTAAATTATCAATGTTAAATGTATAAGTATCAGGACTTAATTTATCTTTTTTGTTTTTAGACTTTTTACTTTTATTATTATTTTTTCTTTTAGATTTTTTACGTTTAGGATTATTCTTGGATTCATTATTATTCTGATTTGGATTTAATTTATCTTGATTCGGTATATCTTCATTTGTATCATTATCGTTAGGTATATTAGAAAATTCTCCTCCAAATATATATGGAGAATTTGTGTTATCTGTTTTATTTTCATTACTAATTTTATCATTATTTATATTATATTTTTCTTTTAATATATCTATATTTTGTCTAGTTAATGCTCTTATTATATCACCTAATGTAGTATTAATCTCTTCTAATTTATTTGTGTTTTTATTGAGGGGATTATTTGGATCTAATGCTTCTTTTCTTTTCTTTTGTTTTTCTTTTTCTTCATCAGTAAGACCAGCTTTTTTATGTTGGATTTCTGTATCAAGATTTCTTACTAATTTATTTACATCAGTTTGATTATTTAGATTTATATCTAATCCCATTTCCTTTAATTCATTTGTAGTTATTTTACCAGCATTCTTAACATTATTAAATCTTTCTTTAGCATTTTTTCTATCGGATATCATATCGTCTAAATATTTTAATAATTGATTTCTATCTTCATCAGAAATATCTTCACCCTTTTTATTTTTTATAAAATGACCATTAATTAATTTTCTCATTTCTGCATAATCTGGTGGTAAACCTTTAGAATTCATCATTTTTACTAATCTATTCTTATCTTTATATCCCATATAATTACTTAATTGATCTACGAATCTACTACGAATTCTAGCGTCTTCGTCTTCTAATGCTTGTTTACCATTTACAGCAAATGATACTCTATCTTTTAATGTTTCCATCTGTTCGACAGTACTATTATCAGACATATTTAATAATGCTCTATCAATATCTGAGTATTCATCATTAGGACCCATAAAGAAATCTTTTTTACGTCTATCTAATCTTTCAGCTGCTGTCATATTATAAGCTTTACCTTTTCTAATCATACTTCTAGATAAAGCACGACCAGCATATTTTACACCTTGAGCTGCACCTATAACTGGAGCTAATTTATATAATAAAGCTCCCTTACCGGCTGTAACTGCTCCTTTACCAGCTATACCTGCTAAGTGGAATACTTTTTCTAAAATATTATTACCTGCACCATTGTTTTTAATTTTTCTTATAATATTAGATGCTGTATCTTTAATATCTTGAACCATATTTTTACTAGCTTGAATAATAGGTCCAATACCTTCTAAAAATGGTTTAGCTATAAGATCTTTTAATGTACCTACTAATCCACCTTCACGTGTTTTCTTAGTATTACCATTTTTATCTGTCACTTGTTTTTCTTCACCAAGTATAGCTTCTAATAATTTATTTGTCATCGTGTTACCAAAATCTTTTAATGGAGCAAATCCTTTTTTAATAGTTCCTATAATTCCACCTTCACGTTTTCCGTCTTCTCCTTCTTTACCCAATACAACTTCTTTGAATTTATCTGTAGTTGTAGCAAATCCGCCAGCAGCACCAACTAATATATTTCCTACTAATCCAAATGGACCTAATAATGCTCCAACACCAGCACCGATACCCATAGCTGGTAATGCTTTTTTAATTTTATCTGTATTTTCAAATATAGCATTATCACCAAATAATGATTCTTTTACTAATTCATTATTTTTAACAAATCCTAAAGCAGACCCTACTAATAAGCCACCTACTGGTCCAAACGGAGTTAATAATCCAGCTATAGTACCAATAAGACCAAACTTTCCGGCATCTGGTATAGATTTTTGAATAGCTTGACTGATTATACCATTATCATTTCTTTTAATTACATTTCCATTATCATCTAATTGAATAGCATCACCAAATAATGCGTTACTAAACCCTGTAGATTTTCTTTTAAATGCAGATACTATTCCAAGAGCTGCACCAATTATAGGATGACCAAGCAATAAGCCTGCTCCACCACCAACTAACCCTCTAGCAGTAGATTGACCAGCTAAGTCCATTTTATCTACTTTAGATAATCCATCATTAACTTCAGCATTTTTTCTAATATGTCTAGCAAATGCTTTTTCTTGAATAGCCTGTTTAGATCTAACAGATGATTCAGCCGGATTAATTACTATACCATTCTTAGGTATAGTAGCTATATAAGGTCCACCAGGTGGAACGACATTACCATTAATTATTTCTCCTGAAGATACAACAGAATTAAATGCTTTACCTGTTTTATTAATACCACCTTTAGCTAGATTATCAGTAGGAGAATTAAGATTTCTAAGTTCTCTCTCTCTTTTCTTTCTTTCTCTCTCTCTCTTTTCTTCTTCTCTAATTCTTTTAACTTCTTCATGATTTTCTTTAAATGCTCTCTGTACAGAACCAATATAATCACCTATTAGACCACCACTACGGATTTGGTCATTACCAACAGTACCAAATAATTTTTGGAATAAAGGATCTAAGTATTTAGATATTTTTGGCTGTATTTTATCTTTCCATATATCATCCATTTTGTTAGATAATTTAGTAGTTAAATCAGCAAATCCTTCTGTAAATTTTTGTTTAATAATACCGAACAATGACTTAGGATCATCATCATTATCATTTTTAGTATCTAAATCTTCACCAAAAAATAATCTTTGTAACCATATATCCATTTTAATAATAGATGTAGTTGCATATTCCATTGGTTTTTCTGCTAATGATTTAGCATATTTTCCAAGAACTTGTAATTTTTGGAATCCTGTTACTTTTTCTAAATTCTCTGATAATTTTTTATTATTATCATATTCATAATCGTTAAATTTATCATATGTATCATCACTAATAATACCCCAATCAAATAATGTTTTATAGATAGATTTATCTTTCTTATCAATAGCTTTTCTATTTTCTTCTCTTTTTGTTCTTAATTCAGCATTAATATTACTTTCTAAAATAGCTTTATATAAATCCTCCATATTATCTATTTGAATTGGTTTGTCTACATTATCTCCTCTAGACGATCTTTCTTTATATCTATCCATTTCTCTTCTGGCATTTTTTCTCATTCTTTTATCTTCTTCTAATTTATTTTTATTATATAATAATAAGAAACGTTCTGGTGCATTATTGCTATCTTCTTTATAATTTGGTTTTTCAAAGTCCATTAAATTTGATGAATCGTAATTATTATTATTATTATTATTTCTTCTATTGTTATTATTTGTACCATTATGCATATTTTTTCTAATACCAGTAAGATCTTTTTTGATATATGCTAAATAATCATATATACTATTACCATGTTTATCTTTAGTAATTAATAATGCATTAGATATAGGTGATCTTCTTATACTTTCTTTATCTATATCGCCATATTTAGTTTTACCAACACTTGAAAAATTTTTAGTGTCTATACCACTTAAACCTTCAGAGAAGATTATTCTAGCTGGGTCTCCCCCTATGTTTTCTTCTAATCTTTTAATTCTATTATAAACACTATTATTATTAGATTGAATAACTTTGGCTAAATTCATTAAAAATGCTCTATTGTTTTTACCAGTCTTAAGACCATTAATCTTTTTTATTCTTTTATTAGTAGATCTAATTCCAGTGTCTTCTTCAGTTAAATCATATTCATTATCTTGTAATGCTGTTTTTAATGCTTTTATAAAATCTTTATCTAATTCATAATTCAATTCAGAATTGTTTATTACACTAAAGTCGCCATCATTATTATTTAATAACTTAGCTAAAATTTCTACATTACTTTCAAATCTATTTTTATTATATGAATCTTTAAATACATTAGAGTAATTAGTTCCTAATGAATCATTAAATATTTTAAATATAATATTTTTTGTACTATTATTTGCACTAGTCAATAAATTTCTTACTCCAGAATGTACAGAATTTAATGTTTTCCAAGAACCAGAATTATAATCAAACATCATTTCATCTTCACCAGTAATGAAAGATGTAATTTTTCTAAGATATCTTGGGATAACTTCTGTAATAGATACTTTAGTAATACCATCAAAAGGTATTGCACCTTTTTTATATCTACTTGTGTCAACACTATTTCCTGGTTTATTTGTTCTAATACCAAACATTTTTCCGAGCATTTGAGCTATAGGATTATTAGTATTATTACCTGCTGAGTTAAATTTAGCAATAAGTGTACTAAATATACCAGTTAATGATTCATTTAATTCATCAGCAGCTCTATCTAATTTTTTAGGAATTAATTTATTAATAGCTTTCTTAAATTCATCTCTAGGAAGTGTAGAAAAATAATTAGCAAATAAATTACCACCAAGTGCTTCGTTCGTAGAAAAGATACCTGCTAATTTATTATCTATTTCTTCTTTGATATTTTTCTTTACTTGTTTAGCATATTCACCGATATTTACCATACCACTACTGCTCATTACATCATTAATGGTAACTCTCTTGGTTTTACTACCTTGGACTTTATCTTCCATACCATAAGCACTTCTTTGAAGTTTTACGATTTCATCCATTTGAGCAGTCATTTTATTTAATAAAGATTCTACATTGGTAAAAAATTTATTAGTATTTTCTATTTGTTTAGATTGAATTTCTTCATCATGCTCACTTTTTTTAACTAAAAAATTAGTTATATTCTCAAATCCTGTATCTAATTTAGAATATATTTTTTTATTCTGTAAATACAGCATAAGATAATTTTCTTTATTAGAATCAATTATTGATTTTCCTGTATGAACAATAGCTTCAGATGTTATAGCTGTTTGTAATTTAGAATTCTTTTTAACAGCTGTGGCTATTATTTTTTCACCATCTGTTATATCATCATTATCTTGCCAATCAAATTCTTCGTTATCTATGTCCCAACCACTAAGGTCGAACGCTTCACCACCATATTTATTTAATACTTCTTCTTCTTTAGATTTTCCATAAAAGTCACCTGTTTTTATGGAATACAACATACTATCTATACCAACATTTATACCTTGCACTACTTGGCTATTTCTAATTGTAGATTTAAGTTTTCTAAATTGAATTCTATAATCCTTAACACTTTTATATATTTGATTAAAAGTTTCTTGATTAGTTTCATTAAAATCTTTAACTGCACTGAATTTATCTCCTAAAATATCAGCAGCAGTATATACAGTAGATTTAGCTACATTCTTACTGTAATCCATTATACGTTTTTGGAGTTTTATAGACATAAATTATCCTCCTTCCGATAGTAATTATTAATATGTTTCACATATATAAGTATGACGTAGAATGGTGGTAGAGGATTCATCCTCTACCACCAATAAATTAAACATGAAGAATATTAGTAAAATTAATAGTATCTTTCATTTTTCTATCAATTCCAAGTGCTTCGCAAGGAAATGTTTTAAGATTATCATTAATAATTTCTGTATATGAAATGAACGGTTTAACCCATTCTGGTGTAGATTCCATTTCTGGAATAGCTATATAAGTTATTGTTCCTTTGAAAATATCATAATTGCTTAAAAGAGATACAATATTTTCATATTCTTTAGGAAATGAATCCTTAATATCATTACAATTATTAAGATTAATATCTGTCTTAATAACGATAATACTATTTCTTTCGTCCAGATCTATAGGTTCTTTTCCTGTATTTTGGATTATATGGTTATAAGCAACAGATGCTTTGATACCATATTGACCCATAGGATTATCATATGCTTTTTTAGATTTAATTCTTACTTCTTTAAAATATTCCTTACTTCCACTTAAAATAGAATTGAATATTTGTTTTTCTAGAACAGCTAATTGTTTAACGATATTAATCTGACTTAAATTCTCTCCAGCATTCAATACGTCATTCAATAAAATCTGTTTTAATCTTACTTTAGTTTTTTCTGGTATACCAATTTTAGTTATAGGCATACCTTTAATATTTAATGCTTTATCTTTTGGTATAAATTTGGCTTCTTGTCTTTCTTGAAGTGAACAATAATTCTTCTTAATATCAGGAATAAGCATTCTTTTGATTTGAAATTCATTTTTAAGAATAAAGAATGATTTTCTAATAGATCCATCATGTGCAACAATTGTGTTAGAACAATTAGAATATTTTTGAAAATAATCTATAGAGATTTTTCCCATAATATATGCTAATACATTTATAATACTCGTTCTATATATAGCACCTGGACCAGCTACATTTGGTCTAATTTCTTCTTCCATTTCTATAACTTCATCGCTATAAAAATCATAATCGTATCTTACATCAAAAGATTCATTAGTTTCTCCAGTATCTGTATCGAATTCTAATTCTTTTATTTTCATAGGAATATGATATGATTTATCGAGTATATATCTATACCATCCATCAAATGAAATAAAACAGCTATCTGTATCTGTTAATACTGATACAGTTCTATACATAACATCAGTTCTATCAATCTTATCGATATACTGTTTATCATAATATACCCATTCTTTTATGAGCTCATATAACTCTTCAATTGGTTCTTCGATACACTTAGGTGGTTTATTTGGATCCATAAATGGTTCATCTAAACTAGCAAGAACTCCAATTATTTTATTAAATACAAAACTGTTATCTGTAAAACAAAACAGATTATTTTTATAAAATATTCTATTCAGATTTTGTTGAGATGTCTGATTTAAAATATCCCAAATGATCATTAAATCTTTTTCTGTAGGAATATAATAAAATCCAAATGTTGATACTACTTTATAAAAACACTCTTCAACTGTTATATTTTTATCAAGTATCATATCATCATTAGTATATTTTTCCTCAGCTATTACATTAGTAATAAATGTAATAGCTTCATTCAATGAGCCAAATTTTACATTATTAGCCATCATTGCTTCGAATAAAAGTATAGCTACCGAGATACAAGCTTTACCCTGCATTGTAATACTTTGTGCCACATACAGATTATAGAATATTGATGTATGATTTCCTGTACTACCATATACAGCATTACCAGATACTTTTTCACTTAATTGAAGAATATTATATCTTTCGTACATTTCAGATCCTATAGGATAACTGAACATCAAATCTTTATAATTTGATCTAGAACTTAGAAATTCTTGAATAAGATCTACATAAGGGTTTGGACAAGTACCATGTTTTTTAAACATAACACCTGCTACAGTAACAATTGGTTCTCTTTCGAGTATATATTCTATTACATTAAATAGAGTTGTTTTCTGTGTTCTATTTGTGTAGTTATTAACCAATTCCACATTTTTGTCTTTAAAATGTTTTGTGATATAAAAATCAAGAGCATTATCTATTTCATTTTCATATAGTCCTGGAAAAGATAGAGTTAGAGCTTTTTTCATTTCCGTTTTATACTGATTTATAGATCTAGAATCTATAAGTTTTTCGCTATACGTGTTATACATAATAAAACCTCCATATCTCTCAGATACCCTAATTTGGTAGTCTGAGCATTAAAATTATAATATCGTTATTTTGAAAGTAAATTTCAAACATTATTATAATAGCACCAGAATGGGTGTAATGAACAAATTATTTATATAGACCTGAAATATTTATAAGGAGGAATATAAAACATATGGGTATGTTCACTAATATGGATCAGATTAGAGAAGTAGAAGAGCTCGAAGTAAATTTAGAAGAGCTTGAAGAAGCTTATTTCTATGATGATCATTATAATGATAGCGATGAAGAGAAGAGATATCTTATTGAATCTTCTGGTATCTTAAACGAACGATCTAATATTGGTAATAAAACTATTGTTAGATTAAATAAGAATGATGATTTATCTCGTCGTACAAGTATGGCTGCATTACAGTTATCTAAAGATGCTAATGATAATCTTTGGAAGAAGCTTGTTAAGAATCGTATCCAGGAACGTAAGATTCTTGCACAGATTCGTAAGAAGTGGGGAAGTAAGGCTGAAATCGTAGCACAGAAAGCACAGAGAGAATATCTTAAGAATGGTGGTAATAATCACCGTGGTTCTAATAATGTGAAGAAAATGAATCCACATGAAATGGCTGCTACTCGTAGTGTATAAATTTTAAAGAGGACAGGAATTATCCTGTCCTCAAATTTTAGTTTCGAATATATATTATAAAAGTGAAGATAAAATTATCTTCAACCAATCGTAAAACAATCTTATAACAAATATTTGGAGGTAGTTTGAGATGATTGAGCGAAAACAATTAACAATGGTAGATTATGGTATATTCGATACCATAATTGATGGTAAACCTTTGGTTATATATACTAAAGATATAACCAAAGCTAACTGGGGACAATATTATAAAAATCTACTAGATTTATTTAAAGACTATATCGAAGTAGAAGAATTTCAAAGAACGATGATAACATTCATATTCGATAACGGTTCTAGTATCGAATTGAATGTAGAAGATTCTCTCATAAATATATGCATGTGGGGATTCATTATCAATAACGATAATAGAATTGAACCTAAACATATATTTTTCGAAAAAGAAGGAATTACATCTAAATCTATTAAGAAATATATTGATACATTCTGTATCATTCCTAATAGAATGAATCACGATTTCTTCGAATTAAACGAAACTATCTATACTTCAATGAAATCATTATCATTTGTTGATAAATTTGCTATGTATTTTAACAATAGTATCAATATTGAAGATTTCATTGAAATGAGTATCTGTAGTGAAGAATTTAATAGTATTCTTCATAAAGATTATTCAAATTTACCATCTGATAAAATGAATCAAGAAGCAATGAAAGATACTAATAGATTAGTAGATTTAATTCTTGATAGTAAAAGAATTATGGGTAGAGAGCATTGTTTCATTAATGCTTTTAGAGCAAAAGAAGGAATTAATGTAAAACAATTTAGAGAATTTGCTACAGATATTGGTGTAAAACCTAATGGTTCTGGTGGTATATTCCCTTATTCCATCGATTCTAGTTATCTTGTTGGTGGATTAAATACAATAGAATCAATGGTAGCTGATGCTGGTATTGGTCGTATTGCACAAATAATAACAAAAAAGAATACAGCAGATTCTGGAGCATTTGCTCGTTTGGTTAATACAAATAATAGAGACACTAAACTCTATTGTGAACCAGGTACGAGCATTCCAGACCCTTCTTATGATTGTCATACAACTAGACTAGTAAGAAAATTTATTCCTGATTTAAGAACTTTGAGTCAATATATTGATAGATATTATAGATTCACTCCTAAAGGAATTGAATATAATATCGGATGTGGTTCTGATATCAATGAAAATCATCCAGCTATTGGAAGATATATTTATCTTAGATCTCCTATGACTTGTGCTAGTGCAGCAAAAGGATTAGGTATTTGTAGAAAATGTTATGGTAATTTGTTTTATACCAATAAACACGTCAATGTAGGAGTAGTTGCAGCTACTAATCTTACCAGAGATATAACTCAAACAATGCTTTCAGCTAAACATTTATTGGAAGCTAAGGTTATTAGTATTAGATGGTGTGATGATGTTGACCTTGATAGATATCTCTATATAGATGATAATATCATTTATATCAATCCAGAATTACAGGTCAACAAAAAATGGTGCATTAGTATTGATGTATCTGATATCAATGTTGCTTCTCATTATGAATCTCTTGAAGATTCTGATGAAACATCTGATTCTGAAGAAGAAATCGAATATATTAATTCTTTCAAGATTATTAATGATAAGGGAGAAGCTATTGATATTCATACAAAGAATTATGATGAATTATTTATCACAAAGGAATTCTCTAATTTTGCGTATAAATATAGAGATGATAATACTATTACAATTCCTATTTATCAATTACAACAAGAAAACATTCCGATGTTTGAATTAAGTATCATTAATGATGATCTTAATAATAAATTGAAGAAGATATTCAATGTGATGAATATCAAGGCAGTAACAGAATCGTTTACGTTAGATGAGGCGTTGGAGCAATTTATTTCTGCTTTACAGGATTGTAATCTTGATAAGATTAAGTCTGTTCATGTTGAAGTTATTTTGATGAATCAGATTAGATCTAAGTCTAATATTCTTGAAACACCTGATTGGGATATTCCTGGTAATGAAGATTACCAGATTCTAACTCTTAATAGAGCATTAAGTAATAACCCATCTATTACAGTATCTTTACAATTTAATAATATTGCAAAGACATTGTATACTCCATTATCTTTTAAGAAAAACAAGGCAAGTCAAATTGATTTGTATTATCATTTACAACCTCAGAATTATATTAAATCTGAAGTTGAGGAAGACCATGGACCTGTTTCACCATTTACAAAAGTTGATGATTGATTTAAACAATGAAGTGTTGTTGGAGGAGAATAATTCTCCTCCAACATTTGTTTTGGAGGTATTGATATGAAATTTAAAATCGAAGTTAAGAGAACGTGTATTATTATTAATGATTATAATTTAGGAGATTGTCCTAATGTAGAAAAATTTTTTAGAATTTTTGATATGTATTCATATATTTATATGGGTATGATTTACAATTCAGAAACATTACAATTAATTCTTCCTAGAGGTATAGATGTACCATTCTTAGAAGAACAATTTGGTTGTAGAGCATATTATGATAATAGAATAGATAATTGTATCGATATCGAACCAATTAGATTAAAATATCCTCCTAGAAACGAAAAACAAGCTGAAGTAGTAAATTTTCTGACTGGTAATGGAAAATATTATTGGAATAGAGACTACTCACAATATCTACTAGCATTAGACACAGGATCAGGTAAAACTTATCTTGGAATATTTTATATAGCTTATCTTCTTAAAACTACAATTATTATAACAGCTTCTGTAGAATGGCTAAAACAATGGAGAGATAGACTACTTGAGCATACCGATATATCTCATAAGAAGATATTTTTTATAAAAGGAACACCATCTATAGTTAATTTATTAAGTAAGCAAAATTATTATAGTGTATATTTAGTGACACATTCCACTATATTAAATTATGCTAATAATTGTGGATGGGATAAAGTAAGATATTTATTTTCGCATCTTGGTATCGGATTAAAAATATTTGATGAAGCTCATCTTAATAGTGAGAATATGTATAATATAGATTTAAACACATCAACTTATAAGACATTATATTTGACAGCTACGCCAGCTAGAGGTGATGATAACGAAAATAATATCTTCAAAAGATACTTTAAAAACATTCCAAAAATATCTTTATTCGATCCTGATAAAGATCCACATACAAGATATGTTGCTATAAAATACAATTCAGGTATGTCTACTTTAGATATAGATAGTTGTATGACAATGCATGGATTTAATAAAATGGTATATTGCGATAAAGTAATTGAGTTAGATAATTTTAAAAAGATATGTTATATTATATTTGATATACTCTCATCAATTCCTGGTAAGAAATTGGTATTTCTATCAACAAATGATTCTATATTAAGATTTAAGTCATTTATAGAATTAAATTTTCCTGAATATATTGGTAATATAGGAGTCTATACTTCTATTAATCCTAATAAATTTGAAGCATTAAACAATCCTATTATATTAACCACATCTAAATCGGCAGGAGCAGCTGTAGATATAGCAGGATTAACTTGTTCTGTACAATTAGCTGAACCAATAAAATCTGAACCACAAAATAAACAACGATTTGGTAGAACAAGAGGATATAATACTTTATATATAGATGTAATAGATTCTTCTTTGAGTATATTGAGAAAATATTATGAACGCAATTTACCGATGTTTGAAAAGTACGCAACAAATGTATCTGAAGTGAACTTTACGAATGTGAATAGATTAAATGATACTTTTAATAGTATTATGATTAAACGTAATGGAGGAATAAATCCGTTTATGAAATTGTGAAAAAAAATGATTTCGTTTATATATTATAATAGTGAATAAGAGTATGTAGGATCTACTTTTATTCTACACACTATTATCTATGATCCTGAAAGTCTAGACCAGTCATCTAGCCATGTATAATTAATTTTATATATGAGGGCTTAAGGAGAGCCTTTAATTATGAGTATGTCTAAAAACGAAATCGAACAGATGAACAATGAACATTTTATGACATTAGCTGGATTCAGAATCCATCATGATCCTGTTTTGGGTACTATGTTCAGAAATGGATCAAAATACGTTAAACCAAATTCTTGGAAAACACTTCCTGATAAGGTAAAGGAATTTTTCAACAGGATTAAGAATGACGGTACTACAATGGATGCTTTTAGTGTTGACGCTACAAAGTGTAAAATCGAAGATTTTACTTGCGATGGCTTTTTCAATAATGATTATTTGGAAAAGTTGTATAAGAACTTTACTGATCTGAAATTCAGTATCTCTATTTTCTATAATGATACTAATGAGATCAATTTTATTGTAGCTGATCCGTTATTATTCGCCAACGTTCAGAAATTCTTAATAGATATTTCTGATAGAACTGACGATGAAATCATCCATGCAGTTAAGTCTGCGTTTATCCTGATTTCGAATTGTTTTGAATTTGATGTCAAGATTAATGATGAAATCGACGATCCAAAATTATCAGTTAATGATATTTTGAATTATATTCGAGGAGAAGTTGAAATAAACTTCGTTAATCAGGATGTTAAGAAATATCTTTTGAGTACTAGAGAAATAAGAAAACACTCAAAAGCGACTGTCGAATTGGTTGATCCGGATCAAAATTTTGTTGATGAACAAATGAAAGAACTTGATGGAAAATTGGTTGGAGCTGCTTTTGCTTTTATGTCTACTAAATAAAACTTTTAATCTCTATTTTTAAGAGGTGCAGAATTTCTGCACCTCTTATTTTTTCACATAATCAGAAACTAATGAATAAAGTTGGAGGTTAAATTATGCTTTCTGATTATAGAAAAGTGGTAGATGAAATATACCAAATAACATTATCACTAAAACTTTGTTTTAATTGCTCAATAATGATCAAGACAGAAAATAATAATATCAGTTCTTATAATGAATATAAGACATCTATAAATAATAATGGTTCTGTTATGATTAAACGTAAAATGAATTATTTTCTTTCATTAGAAAGTAAAAATAATGGATATGTTTTAATATATCCAGAATTGGTATCTGAAGTGATATCTAAACTTAAATTTGTTAAATATAAGTGGTTAGATGAAGAGAACAATTATGAAACTTATTCTAAAGTAAACAATGGTTCTTCTACAATTCTTACAGCATTGAACACTTATATTATAGTAAAATGTCCATTAGATAGAGCTATTAGATTTTCTCCTGGAATTGAAACTAGAAATAATATAATGCGTCCAGCATTAGATTTAATGATTTCTGGAGATGATACTGTTATTCAAATACCAAAAGAGAGAGTTAATGGTTGGTTACATTTAATAGAAAATTTAGATATGGCTACTTATGCAAATACTACATTTTCTATGGTTAATCTAATTCAAACTCCTACTAATAGAACAGACTTTACAAACAATAGGTCTGAATCTACTAGTATGGAAGAAAGAACAAAAATTGAATCTAGTCAAGGGAGAACTATTAGGAAAAAGAACTTCTTTGATTAAAATATTTGGAGGTTTATAAAATGGCTATTAGTAATGAAGAATTGGTTTTAGCGAAGAAGAATTTAAACATGCTTTATGCTATGTCTAACAAAAGATTAATAGAGTTTAATGATTCTGTAGTTTATACTATGAATAATATTATTAATCTTTCTAATATCATATTAGATGATTATGGTATTTGTATGAGTTATAAATATTTTTCTCCAGAAATATATTGTCCTACAATGAGAAAAAGTTATGAAAGATTTGACAGTAAGTTATTGTGTAATAAACTTATGCTTATTATTGAATTTGAAGTAAAACCTAGAAAATCTAAAAAATATCTTAAAATAGAAGATCCTGTATTTGCTAATTTTATTACGATTCCAAGAAATATTTTATACAAAAATCAAGATAAAGATTTATCTAAACGAAATATCGATTCGGTTGTAGATCATAATGATCCGTTTACTATGAATGTAACTTATGATATAGTGTATGGTAATGAAGAATATAATGACTTTGTATTTTATTTTACTAATATGCTTAGAAATTATTTTAATTAACTTTTGTATTAAGATATTTTATACAGTAAACACGGTACAGGGAATTCCCTGTACCGTTTATTTTTTAATATCTATCTTCTATAATATCTGGATATTTAACTTGAATTACACTACCACTATAATCGTATCTATATGTAGTTGTTTTAGCTAATTGATCTCTTAAAGAATAATACTTATCTAATAAAGACCAATATTTTTTTAATTCATATTGAGATAATCTAGTCTTATCAATAAAATCTTCGATTACTGATATTCTTGTATTTAATTGTCTCATTAAATACATGGCATCTTCTTCTGTAGATACATGTCTAATTTTCATTGTATATTCATACATATCTTGTTCAAATTTATTGATATTTCTTAATGTTATTTCTCTTCTCATTTTAGCGTATTTTGTTTGGATATTTTCTTTTTTGCTTTCATTAAATATATAATAATTCATTACATTAGATAAATCACAGTACTCTTGTAAAGAATTATCATCTATATTATTAAGAGCTTTTTCTAAGATTTCCATTTCTCTACGTTCTGTTTTTGAACCAGTAAGGTTTCTCATCCGTCTTAATAATCTTAAAGCTGGAATTCTTCCCATTTTTACATTCTTATATAGGTTTAAAGACCATGTTAATGCTGTTAATTTATTTACATCATCATTAATAATCACACTATTCTTACAGAGCTTATTAAAAATACTATTTAAATCTTCTCCGTATCCGCACATATATACAAATTCATCTGCTAATACTTCGCCATTTTTATATACACAAAACATTGAAGTTAATTTACGAATTGTATTCTTAAATCCAAATGCTAATATCTGACTATATTGCACAGATCTGGGAACATCTATAGAGTCTCCTTTTTTAGCCAATCCAATACTTATAGAATCTCTTAATTCTTCTACAGGAGTAGGATCGTTTACTATATGACCAATTTCGTGTAAGAACATAGCAAGTAATTCCCTAGGAGATATATCTAGCTCTGGTTTAAATAATTTAGAATCTATTTCAATAGTATAATGATTAAATCTTATAGATTTTTCATCTTGTAAAATAGCATTTACAAGTTCTTTGTTCACAATAGGATAAACACACATACCGAAAAACATAGAATCAGATTCAGTATATATAATATCATCGCAATTAGAACCTTTAAAAAACTTATTAAATTCTTTTTTGAGATTTTGTAATGCTTTATTTACTTTACTGATATCTCTATACTTAGAATATATAATTACATCAGAACAGTATTCAACAGCATCTGTAAAATCATAATTAATCATATATTTCTCCTTTCTAAAATGATAAACGATAGCCTAGTGCCTAATTAAAGACACTAGGCTAATTTTATTTATCGAGCATCAATATCAAAATCATTCTTACCTACAGAAGCAACACCCATTCCATCACCACGACCAATAGGATCGTTGTTGAATGCGTAATCTGTACTGTAGTTTCTCAGACCTGTCGGGTTCAGGATTCTTAATCTACCCTGTACTGGCTGATAAGATTTCATTACCCAACGTTCAAATGCATGAAGTGCCGGTAAGGACGGATTTTCAGCATTTCTAATTTCGTTAGATAAATACATCTGATAATCATAAATACGATAAATGAATCTGTCACTATTTCTTGGGCATAACAGAATCATTAAGTTGTTAGTGTCACGAAGCTTATCAGAACTCATAAACTGATAAGTACGTCTATCACTAGTAACAACAGTCTTCACAAAATCCAATTCAACCGGACCAATAGAAGACGGAGACTGATATGTATATTCAGTCGGAGTAATCTTTCTAATAAGATCATCACGACCAATAATATTAATAGTCATATTCGGATCATTCAATACATGTAACAACTGAGTTACGTGTGTATCTAATGCATCCATGAATGTCTTACAACGCCATTCAATAGGATCAAGCATATAATTCTGAGAAGGAGCAAAGTCGAAAGATCTTGCAATCTTAGAATCATTTGGCATTTCAACAAAGGACTTATCTAATTCTCTTCTAATAAGATCATCCTTATAATTGTTCAACGAAGTCTTCATTAAACTCATTGTCTTTGTTAACTGGTTGATCTGATAAAGAGCAGCGATATCCTTAACTTCTTCAGGAGAAATTGTTATATTAATCGGAATTCTATTCGGAATTTCGATAATATCTGTTCTGATAGACCAAGAAACAGACGGTGTTCTCAGCATAGCAGAAGAAGTATCTACACGAGCAGTTAAAATAACACCAGCAATATTTACAGAATCTGCACATGTAATACCAAATCTATTATCTTTCATGAAACCAGAAATAAATCCAGTAACCTTATTAGCATCATATACATTTTCAGAAGTACAACCCTGAACAACTGTTCCATCAGCAACAGTTAAATCCCAAGTTCCTTCTAATGTACCCTTAGTAGCAGCAGTAACAACCGGAATAGCAAACTGTTCCATTAACTGACGGTCATAAGAACCATAACCAGGAACAAACTTACCAGACCAATTAAATACACCACCTAATACAGCAATAGTACGCTGAGTAGTAGTACCATCCGGATTATTGATTGTAGTAGTACCAGTAATACCATCTAAATTAGCAGCATCCTTAGCAATAACACAATCATCTGTAGTGTTAGTATACTTCATAACATCGGTATACTTTCTAGTAATACCAGCAGTTACATCTGTGATTTCTACAGCAACCTGAATTGTCTGCTGCGGGAATACTACACGGCTAGCTACAATACCAGAAATATAAGATTCGATAGACAGATTATCGTGACGACTATTAAGACCAAATAATTCCTGAAGAATGTTTGTATTCTGATTTTCAGGTAACTTTAAGAACATGCTCTTTAATGGAGCAGCCTTTTCGATAATATCTGTCATCTTATACTGTTCTTTCCACATATCGATCTTTTCACCAGTATCTGGATCTACTAACCAACGAGTTTCCATAGATACAGTGAATTTAGGGGAAATAGCTACCATCTTCGGAATTGCACCTTTATCGAAGATACAATTCATCATAATATTTTTATGTACTGGGAATGTCATACCGATTACAGGGTTATACTGACCCATACCAGCATGTTCATTCATAACCTTGAGAATACCTTCTCTATCATTTTCATACATAGCTTCCATCATAGCTACATGATCCTGAACTTCTTCCGAGGTCATACCATTAGGATCATAGGAACCTTCAATAAAGAAATTCTTTAAAGATTCGTTAATTACCGGTTTACGTAAAGCTAAATCTGGGCGTTCATATAAGTCAACAGACCCTTCCTGAATAATAGAAGAGGTCAAGTTTAAAAATTCTTTAGCATATCCCATAATCGGATCGTGGGAATAACCAATCGATCCTGGTTTCTGGGTTTCTCTTGTACCAACAATTGGCATATTATTTGTCCTCCTTTATTATAAAATATTTTATTTCAGTATATTTTAATAGCTAACAATATATCAACTATTTTTAATATATTGTTAAGATTGACCGCTACTAAATTATAAATAATCATTAAAATAAAACGCTGATTCTTCCATTTTAGATGTATCAGAAACATTTAATTGTTTTTCGTTTTCCATTTCTGAAGTATTTTCTCTATCTTCTATAGAATTTTCGTATTCATCATTTTCAATATTTTGTTTTTCTGGAGAAGGAGTATTAGATAAAATATCAGAAATAGCATTTAGAGTAGATAAACATTGCTGATATATAATATTATTTTCAATATAAGTTCTTGTATTAAATGCTGTAGTAATATTAAAATCAATCATATCTCTTAATTCTAATAATTTATCTGTAACAAATTTTAATATTTCTATATTATCATCAGTTTTAGCTACATCATTAATTCTAACTAATGTACGACCTATAGTAGTATATAAATCAATATATTGATTTTTTAATTCTGTATTTTTTATAGCGATTTGCTCATCTGTTAAATTAGAAAATAATTCTGCTTCTATCTTTTTTAAATTTTCGAATGAGTTATCTTCATCATTATCACTAGATTCTTCTTCAGTATTATCAGAATCAGTATCTTCAGAATCTTCACTAGATGTATCATCAGATGATGTATTATCTTCACCACCTTCTGAATCAGATGAAGAATCATCTTCATTATTATCTTCATCGCTCATTTGTGTATAATCTGTAGTATCATCAGAAGATTCTCCATCTGTAGAATTTTTATCTGATTCTTCTTTATTATCACCACCTTGATCCTCATCATCAGAATCATTTATTTGTGTATAATCTTCTGGTTCGGTATCATTATCATCTGGTTCTGTATTTGAATCATTTTCTGTATCACTATTATTAGAATCATCTGTAGTATCTGGTGTTTCATCATCTTGTGGTTCAGAAGTATAATCAGTTACATCATCATTATTATCTTGTTTTTCTCCATCTATTTCCATTTCATTTATAATTTCTCTTAAATCATCTACATTAAAAAACATTTATTTCACCCCCAATTAATCAAAATAACTAGAATTATCATTTGATGATTTAGGATTTTTTGGTATTTTCTCCTTAAATTGTGTAGCCATATTATATTTTAATCTTTGTTTTTGTCTTTCTAAACTTCGTTTTGTCTGCATTATATTTCTTACAGCTTTCATATCATTTTTATCTTCAGCTAATCGTAAATACTTATCACACATTTGAATTTCTATTTCTATATCATCTAGAATTAATTGTCTTTCACGTTTTTGCAATTTTTTAGATGTAGCTATATACCCAATAACTCCAATAACAGCTAATGCTGGAGCTACTAAGAATGTAGCACCAGATACAACAGCTAATTTAATACATTTAGAAGCTGATGGCAATAATTGTCCTCTGATAATAGCTTCTCTATTATCAGATATCATAGCATTTTTTGCTGAAGTTTTAAATCTATTTACATTATTATCCATTTTATCAGATATTTCTTTATCTTTATCTTTTAATTTCATTGCTGTTCTCTTCAAATTAGCAGAAGCTATTTTTAGTTTATTACCAAATGAAATATCTTGAGATTCTTCTTTATTTTTCTTTCCTTCATTAATCATTTCTATAGTATCATCCATAACTTCTTGTTTATATTTAATATAATCTCTCATAGTATCAATAGAAATATCTTCATCAAATGATTGAATTATATCATTATGAATATATTTGTTTACCGATTCTATACATGTTTTTATAGCATCAATCTTTTCATATTTCTGCAATCCAGTCATTTGCCTACATCTAACTAATTCATCTTCTAATATATTTTTATATTCATTACAATTAAATATATCATTACATAAGCATACAGATTCTGATAAATTATATATATCACTAGAAGACATATATTGAATATTTGATCTTATATTATACATGATATTTTTCATATCGTATTTCATATTCTCTTCTATTATACATATATCATTTATATTATCAATCATATTTAATTGCTCTACAGATAATCCTAATTTTTTGAGATCTTCTCCATTTTCCATATCATCAAATCCAAAATCATCATCGAAATCAAAATCATCACTATTATCTTTATTATTCTTTCTTTCTTCCTCTTCTTCTCTGGCATATCTTTCTTCTTCTCTTTTATCATTTTCTTTTTCTGTATATAAAGTACTTTCATATTCTTCTAATTTATAAATATCGTCATCAAACTTTTTAACTATAGCGTTGTATTTTTCTTTCTCTTTATCATCTTTAGCATTTCTGGCTTTTTCTTTATATTTATTTCTTTCTTTTCTATAATCTTCTATAACTTTATTCATTCTTTCTCTTCCTACTTTTACTTTTAAAAAGAATCCAGTAATAGTTCCAATTAATCCTATAATCGGATTGATTCCAAGCATAAATATAATAATAACTCCTCTTACAGCAGAAAATATATCAGGTAAATCATTTATAATATTTTCTGGTGAATTTACAAATATTCTAGATATACAAGCTTTAAAACCTTCTAAAGTTTTATTATTTGATTTCTTAAATTTATGAAGTTCTTTTTTTACTGTATTATCTTTGTTTTTCTTCTTTTCTTCTTTTTTCTTAGATTCTTCTATAATAGAATTAGCATTATATTTATTATATATATAAGATTCATCAGTAAATTCGTCTTCGATATCATCATATAAATACTTTACATCATCAAAATCTTCATCATTATAAAATTTAGAATTTTTGATGATATATTCCATATCATGTAACATATCTTCATCTGTATCTCTAGATAGCAAAAAATAATCAGACACTGATTCAACTATTAATTTTTTAGGTATATCTATACAATTTTTACTTGCTAAATATAATATATTTTCTAAAGCGATATTATATTTAACTCCAAATGGTGAATCATATGAATCTATCATTTCACATAATTCGTATATACAATCTTCTGGTGTATTAGAATTAGATCTAATATATTTATCAATAGAAAATCTTTTAGATAATTTATTATGATTTGTAATAACACGATCACATTGATCATTTTTCCATGATATATTTAAGAACCTATTACAACATTCTTGTTTAACTTCTTCTTTTTTATCTTCTTCCTTTTTAGAATCTTCTTCTTCTTTTTCTTCAATACGTTTACCATAGATATCATATTTATATTTTCTATTTGGATGTAATGTGTTAACAAATTTTCCTTTGTTTTTAATAGTTCTTTCTATAGATGAAGTATTATCTTTAGTATGATTTAAGACTTTAGTATTTTGAATTTTAAGTTTACCCAATTTATAATTATTTAAATGTCTAGTAGCTTCACCATCACGAACCTTTTTAACAATATTACCTTCAATAATATTGGCGGCATTTTTGATATTACAAATACTATCATTATTAACAATAATATCAAAAATTTCTAGTACTTTATCTAAACAAGTTAATTCAGTTTTACCTAGATCCCTCCAATTTTCTAATAATAATTTAGCTTTTTGGAATGAATAATTTTCTGATAGATTATTATATATGTACTTAATATTTTGATTTGACTTACTTACATAATAATCTGAAGCAGTATTTCTATAACGTTCTTTAATATCATTACATGATAAATGATCCATATAGCCCTCCTCCTTTTTATTATCGATTATTATAAAGTTCAACTAAGTAATTCTTATGGTATCTAAAATGGGATAGTTTTAATAACTTCTATCTGTTGTAGGAACTATTCTAGAATTACCTTTATCTTGATACTGCTCTATTCTTTGTGTATTTAAATAATTTAAATCTACATATATAGCTAGAGTAGATATTAATTTATTTACTTTACCAATATAATGTATTTTCATATTACTCCAATCTATATTTACATTATCTAACTTAATACCATCATTATATAAATGAATATCCATAAAAAGATTAGGACTAGTAAATCTTTTTATGTGAGAATCTATCATTTTAGATAATTCACCATTAAATAATTGAGCTATATCTATTTCTATAGAATTATAATTATCTTCTTCCCAATCACATTTTACGTATAGATTCCATCCTTTATCATTGACAGCAGGTGGATCATCCATATAATGGATAGCCATAAGAAGAGCATTATCAATTGAATATAATTCCTTATCTCTAGGAACAAATCTATTTTCGCTTTTAGTGTAGTATATATATAATTGCATTGATGGGAATCTTACATTAATATTAAATTCTATTCCAAAATTATCAGATAAATGACCAACTTTATTACCATCATCTTTTGAAATAGATTCCATTGCTATACGTATTGGTAAATGAGATACTCTAACAAAATATTCTTCTTTATTATTTACATTAGATCTTTTATATATAATAGGAATAAAAGACCTACTATTTAAATAAGTAAGAAACATAATTGGTTCTTTTATTCTATCATCTACTATTTCAAATCCGCAATCTGAAGCTATACTAAGCATTAATGGATATGGTATTAAATAATCCATATCAGATTCTTTAGACTCTGATAAATGTACTCTAAATGCTAATTTCATATATTTAAATATATCTAACTGTTTAGCTCTAGATGGAAATTTTAATCTAAAAGTAAAATTCATTAATATTTGATCCATTTTCATCATAATATATTTTTTATTAATTGGATCTCTCATAAAAGCTTTATCTATTTTAGTAGTATTGATAAACTGATCTATTCCAAATAAATTCATATCAATTCTTTCTCTATCATAATCATCATCTATTTGTGGAATAATTGTTAATACTCCTTTATCATCTTTATAATGATTAACAATTTCTTGTTTAGATAATTTATTTATCTCTCCAAATACATGAGAACCATCCATATGGATAAAAGAAAAGAAATCATCTGAAAATTTTTCTAAAAACCAATGTTTAATATATTCAATACACATAGCATAACTTTGATGTACTGGAGCTACTGTTATAAATTTATTTAACATTTCTTCTTTTTTGAGTGTATTAATATTAAACGGTCTAAATAGATTTGGATTCATAATAAATAATACCTCCTTTATAAAAAATAAAAGTCCCTTACCAATTTCTCGGTAAGGGACTTAAGTTTTGTTTTATATTATTATAGATTAATCAATCTATAATAATATACGGAGAAGTACTTTCGAGTATTTTATAATACTTCTGAGGAAATTTATTATCACATAAGCTATTCAAAAATTCGTTATCTTCTCCAATAGCAACGAGATAATAAAATACTTTACCATAAGTCTGGTCATATTCTTTATATATAACCTGACACGGTATTGTAGCATGAAGATTAATAATAGGATCAATAATTTGGTCATCAAAGACCTTAATTATTTGACCTACACTGAGATCTTTATGCGTGTCTACATAATAATTTTGATCGTCGGTTGGGAATACTTGTTCATAAATTGCCATAATAAAAGCAACTCCTTTAAATTTATTTTCATTATTATAATATATAAATTAAAAGTTATTTATAGGATCTTCATTATTTAAAACAACTACTTTCCAATTCTGCCCAATATTAGTATTAGATGCAGTACCAGTAGCAAAATCAATAATAGTATCATCTAATAACGTTTCACTAGGTCTAGGATAATTACCAACAGGAGTTCCAGTACTAGTATCAATAACATCGAATGACTTACCTCCAGTGTTAGGATCATAGACAACTACAGTTTCAATATTAGGATTACCATCTAATAACATTCTATTTTGCTCTGGAGTGATATTATTTAAATAATTATTATAACCAGCATCTTGATCAGAAATATTAGTAGCAGATACACCATTCATTAACATAGGCATATTACCCATAGTGTTTCCTGAATTTACAGAGAAAATAGGATTATTAGAAACGCCACTACTGATAGGTGTATTAATATACGCATTATAAAGATCAGCAATGTGTTTATCGTCATCTTGTTCATTCATAGCCATAGCAGCTTTCATATCTTTAAATCTCTGAATTTCTAATTTATGACATTGGGTAATTGTATTATTCATTTCTTTAATTGCAGATAATTTTGTGGCTAATAAACTACTAGCAGTGCTACATAAATCAGATATATAATTATATTTACCTTTTAAAGTTTTAGATGATTTAACTTTATCAATTTCAGTTTTTACATCTGTAGTAATCATATCTAACTGAATGATAGAACCTCTAAGCATATTATTTGTTTCGGAATATGAACTTTCATAAGGATCATTAGTTTGACAAATCAACTGTGGTTCATTAGTAACAGGAGTAGTAGACACTTCTGTACCACTATTAGATACTGTTATTTGATTACTTTCAGATTTTCTAGGACGTCCTCTTTTTCTTTTTGGTGGTTCTATAATTTCTACATCTTCTATTTTAACACCTTTTGATGCTTTAATAGCTTTATCCATAATACTTTTCATATATTATACCTCCATACGTATATTTTATATTATTGTTTCATTCCTAACTATCTACTCATAAACATATAAATAAGAGTGATTTTATACACTCTTCTTATCGATTTTGTGTTGGTTGACATTTTAGTATTCCTCTTATTTCTTTATAATGAGATACACCTTTTAAAAGGTGTATCTCAACTCTTTTTCATTTTTCATATAACTAAAACAATATAATAAATGAACATTTATTACTCTAATTGTACCAGTTTAGGTGCAATTAGAATATCACGAAAGGATTGATATTTAACTATGTTTAGAATAGGAAATTATAGAAAAGGAAGTAATTTAACTCTTTTAAATACAATTTATCATAGACCTACAAAACTTGCTGATGGTAAATATTCTTCAGATGCTATAGATTTAATTATTAAAGATGTAGATACAGATGAGAAGTTTTTGGAAACAATTGAAAATCCGACATATAATTATTTTACTATAAATGATAATGTATATGTTGATCATAATCTTTTCTTTACAGAAAAGGAAAATTGTACAGAACATTCTGTACCGTTTAGAGATTTATTGAAAGATATAGCTAAACGAACAGGAAATCTAGAATTTTATAAAAATAATATATATAATAGAAATTTTAGAGGTAATGAAATGCTTCATACAGCATTGAGAGTAATGAATAGTGATAGTGATATTGAAGATCATTATAGATGGAAATTTTCTAGAGAATACAATAATAGTATTAGTACTTTATATAAATCATTTCTTGATATCGAAGTAGATACAATTGATATGGCTGGAGATTTTGTTACACCAGGTGAATGTCCAATCAATGCTGTATCTTTTATTGATGAAAGAACTGATACTATTCATAGTTTTCTTTTAAGAAATAAAAATAATCCATTAATTGAAGAATTTGAACGAGAAACATATAATCATTCATTATATGTAGAATTAAAAGATTTTATAAGAAATGCTGTTGGTGGACAAAGAATGGAAGAAAAATATGGATTAACTAATTCTACTATCAAGTTTTATTTTTTCGATGAAGAGATAGATTTAATACGGTCAGTATTTAGAACAATAAATCGATTATGTCCTGATATATTATTAGCGTGGAATATGAGATTTGATATTCCATATATTATTGAACGTATTAAAAGATTGAAATATAACCCTATAGATGTAATGACACATCCTGATTTTAAATATAAAGAATGCTATTATTATATCGATGATAGACACCAAAATGAATTTGAAGAAAGAACCGATTATGCTAAGATAAGTGGATATACAGTATATTTAGACCAATTAATTCATTTTGCTTCAAGACGAAAAGGTAGATCCGCATTGAAATCTTATAAATTGGATTATATTGGTGAAATAACTTGTGGTGTAAAGAAATTAGACTATAAGCATATTACTCAACACTTATCTGAATTACCATATAAAGATTTTAAAACATTTGTTTTTTATAATATTATGGATACTATAGTGCAGAAATGTATAGAGAAAAAAGTAAATGATATTGGTAGTGCATATAATAATGTGCTTCTTAACAATACCAGATGGTCTAAAATTTATAGACAAACTATTTATCTTCATAATAGAGCTATTAAGAGCTTTTATAATGAAGGATTTATTATGGGTAATAACTGTAATAAGAATAATGAGAAAATTAAGTTCCCAGGTGCATTTGTTGCAGATCCTAGACTTAATAGTGATTATAGTAAATCTACTATAAATGGTAGACCCGTTAGTATTTATAATAATTGTGACGATTTCGATAAACTTTATGTCGCATGATGTAGTGATATATCATGAAAACTCTTCTAATTGCTGGAAACGCTTAATATCTAATTCACCACAACGTAATCTGCAAAGATAAGCGTGATGGTTGTCGAAAGACAGAAAAAAGAATTAGATTTAACCATGGTGAGAACCTAAAGCTAATTAGTAATAGCCAACCAGCAGCTAATTAATAATTATAAGGAGGTATTTATATGAAATATAAAAATTCTAAAATTAATCCATTAATTAAAGTGATTAATGATGATGAAGAATTTATAGATATTGATGATAGAATCTTACCAGGAGTTTATCCGTATTATTTAGTGAGTAATTATGGTAGGGTTTATCATAAATTTACACATTCGTTTTTAAAACCTGGATGGTGTACTAGTGGATATTTATTTGTATATTTAAGTACATCTAATGGACCTAAAAATTTTTTACTTCATAGATTAGTGATGATAGCATTTAAACCGATTATTGGTTATGAAAATTTACAAGTTAATCATATAAACGGAGATAAACATTGTAATTATATTTGGAATCTAGAATGGTGTACCAGAAAAGAAAATATATTACATGCTATTAATACTGGATTAGTGAAGAGAAAAAGATCTGTAAGTGAAGACGATGTTGTAAATATTTGTAAATTATTATCATCAAATCTTTATACAATAGATGAAATATCTAATATAACAAATATATCTAGTTGTATTATAAGTAGTATAAAGAAAAGAAAATCATATACAGATATTTCAAAAGATTACAGTTTTAAATCTAGAAAAGGAAAATTGTTTAGTGAGTATGATATAAAATTATTATGTTCTACTTTCCAAGAAATTCCTCGTCTTGATGATGAATGTGTAAATGAATATTGTAAAAGAATATTAATTCTTTTACAGATGGATTATTCTGATAGTATGATTGATTCTGTTAGAAAGATATATAATAGAAAATACTATACAAAAATATCTAAAGAATATAATTATTAAAAGTTCAACGACTATCCTTTATGGAGTAGGGCACAAGTGTGTTCGAAATGGAGAGCATCTTTTTAAAAGATGAAGATATAGTCTCAGCTTCTATGGGAACATAGAGAAGTTCATAAGAGAACTGCATAGATTAACGACCTATGTGAAGATATCTGTTTAAGAGTTTGTATCCGTCCATAACAAGTGAGTTTAATATGGCACCTAATACTATTATTGGTTATTTGAATATACCTGAACCTGTATTCAGTTACGAAAATAGATTTAGAAGACCTGATATTGAATATAAACGTGGAGGACAATTTATGGATGATATCCAATCACAGAATTGGATTGAATTTTATCATAGATGGTTTGGATTGCCATCATACGGAGAAATGTATGATAATATAATTGATTATTATACTAATAAGCATAGATGTAATGGTAAACTATATGTTCATGATTCTAAGGGAAGAGTTCCTGTATTTGAAAAAGTTCCAGAAGATAATAGAGTTAATCCTTTCATTAAAATATCAAGTGAAAGAGATGAAAAGATTTATAAAACTCTTGTTGAGGATAAATCAGATATAATAATTCCTACGTTTGAGTTTAATGAATATTCTTCATTTGGAGATATATTTAATAAATATAAAAATCTTGTATATAATGGGAGTAAAATAGAATGGAAATGATGATGACTAATTTAGAAGAAATAAAATATTTGTGTGAAGTAGCTAAAAGATTAAAACTTACTTCAAATAAAACTAGTTGGTTTTATAATATAAATTCCTTAGATACTTTTATGACAGTAGATTCTTGCTCTGTTAAAGAATTTATATGTAAACCAAATGGTAAACTTAATAAGATGATGAATACTATTATTAGAGATTATCCGCTATGGATATCTAATAAGATGATAAATTATGAAGCTATAAGTCAAATAATAAAATCTTCTAAAGATGAAACAATTAACACAAATGATCTTATTGAATCTAAGATAGATAATACTATAGGAATAGTACCAGAGTTAGCTAATGATATTATATATAGATTTGATTGTAATAGAAAGAAGTCATTAGACTTCGGTGTATACAATACCAAAAAACAATTAGTTTATTATAATAAACCGAATGTTGTTGTAGAAAAAATAAATGAAGATGAGAAATTTAGAAATATTATATTCGGAAAAGCTGACGATGGTGCTAACTACTATATTGCAGATAATCATCATATTATATATCTATTTAGTTCTTTATTACCATGTCTAAAAAATGATACAATCAATATCAGTATATATGATAACAGTGAATCATTTACTGTTTGTTTTACAATAGAAAAATCTGATTGTATTGTAAATGTATACTGTGATTATTTATATTTATAAAATGAAAAAAAAATAAAGAGCCTTGGATTTCCAAGGCTCTTTTTCTTCTGCTCTTTATCTGATCATCCAGCTATTGCTGTTCAGTGGCTGAAGCATTATTTGTTAGTTGTTTACTTGCGGATGTTAGAACTCTTGGAATTATCTTCAAGAGTCAGATTTCCTCTCATCTGACTTTCGATATCAGAGAGGATGTGAGAAGTGATAGGCATATCGTTCTTCCAATCAGAAGCTACGTTGATGTTGATATCACCAGTCTTGAAGATAACCTTGTTGTTGTTCAGAGCAGACAAGTCCAACTTTGCGTCAACGTTAACGTCTCCGATAGTCAACTTCTTCAATTCCTTGCGGAATCCCTTCTTGTTGAACTTATCCTTCTTAGCAGCTTTCTTTGCTGCCCTAATTACAATTTCCATGATTTCATCATTATTGATGATTTCATTTACGATTGCCTTTACGTCGTTTGTGTTTGTGGTTGCCTTTGTGTTGTTAGTTGTGTTCATCATGATTTTTAGGGCTCCTTAAACCCTTATATGTAATATAATATTACATATAGCTAGATGACG
>ERZ773148.322-NODE-322-length-41522-cov-20.355705_pt1 | contig 41522 bp, 30 predicted proteins | sample MGYA00580846_ERZ773148 | MGnify/ENA primary metagenome ERZ773148 (study PRJEB29015, sample SAMEA2737879) | human gut metagenome | biome: human gut; feature: human-associated habitat; material: faeces | place: China | collected 2012 ... | reverse complement strand
TGAAGTCATCAAAAACATCATTCTTGAGAAATTGCATTAGCGGGTGGAATGTACGCAGCTCTGGGGGATGGGGTGGGGCGATTCTGTATACACCTTTTTGTTTACCTTTGTATGCAGATGGTCCTCAGACTAATCATAGAACTTATAAGTTGTCAAGATGAGACTATATGCCCCCCTCCTACATAGTATGCAGATAAGAAGAGTGCCTCTAGGCGTACTGTCCTCTCTCATTGTGGCTATCTGTCTGCTCGCCTCATCTTGTCAGCAGAGAGAGGCTGTCACGTTTACCGCTGCTGAGCGTAAGGCTGCCGATAGTCTTGTGCGGACGGCTCGGGGCATCGACTCGCTGACCCATCTGCAGGCACGCTTGGAGCGTGAGGGGGACCTGCTCGGGAGCATTGTCGCGCTGCGAGTCTTGGGCGATGCGCAGCGCAGTGAGAGTGCTTTTGACGAGGCGTTGACTACGCATAGTGAGGGCTTGAAGCAGGCGGAGGCTATACAGGATACGCTGGAGTGGGTGCAGGCACTTAATAATGTAGGTACGGACTACCGGCGTATGGGCATCCTGGACATTGCTCAGGAGTATCACTACCAGGCGTGGACTCTGAGCAAGATTACTGCGGACACCTCTTTTGTAGCGCTTAAGAATCAGGCTAAGTCTCTCAATGGTCTGGGCAACATCTACCTAACGTTGGGCAACTATGAGCGTGCCGACAGTGCTCTGCGCAAAGCTCTCGTCGTGGAGCGGAAGCTGGGCAGTATGGTGGGTGTGGCTATCAACTATGCCAATCTAGGGTCTATCTTCGAGCATCGTGGTGAGATAGACTCGGCGTGGGTGTACTATCGGTACTCGATGGAGGCCAATCAGAAGGCTGGGAGTACGTTAGGTATCGCTCTGTGTCACTCTTACTTTGGCTCTCTCTATGAACAGGCGCAGCAGTATGACGAGGCTGCTAGGGAGTATGAGGCTGGTTACCAATTGATGCAGGACTCTAAAGATGAGTGGCACAAGCTGAACCTGCTCGTAGCACTAGCTAGCGTGCACAGTGCCACACGAGACGATGCGCAGATGCTGCAATACCTTGGTCTGGCACGAGAGACGGCAGATAAGATCCAGAATAAGGAGCACCTAGCTGATATCTACACCCTGTACTACCAGTACTATAAGCGTCACGGTGACTGGCAAGCAGCACTGACGTACTATGAGCAGGCTACTGAGATGAAGCAGAGCATCCTAGATATGGACAAGTTCAATAGGATGCAAAACACTAGTCTCAACATCGAGCGCAACATCCAAAACAGGAAGATGAATAAAGCGAAGATCACGCTCGAGCATGAGCGTGCAGAGCGACGTATAGAGAACGTCACCTTTGCGGTCCTCGCACTGCTCCTGCTGGGCTTCTTTAGCTTCTACCTCTACATTCAGCGCATACAGCGTCGCAACCATAAGGAGCTCAAGAAGATGTCCTCAATGCGGGAGAACTTCTTTACCAATATCACCCATGAGTTTCGCACTCCTCTTACCATCATCTTAGGCTTGAGTCACGACCTTCAGCAGGATGCGTCGGAGCAGATCAGAGAGCGTGCTGAGAGCATCGAGCGACAGGGGCAGGGCCTCCTCACGCTCATCAATCAACTGCTAGATATCTCTAAGGTCAAGTCGTCTGTAGGCGATTCGCGCACTTGTCGGGGCAATGTCACGGCCCATATAGCTATGATTGTGGACTCTTATCGTGACTACGCCTCTAGTCGAGAGATAGAGTTGACCTATCAACCCCAGGATCAGGTAGAGATGAACTTCGTGCCTGACTATGTCAATAAGGTCTTCAACAACTTGCTCTCCAACGCCTTTAAGTTCACCCCACCTCATGGCAAGATCAGTATCACCCTATGGCGCGCCGACGACTCTGTGTACATCGATCTATCCGATACGGGGCATGGTATGGACCCAGAGACGGTAGAGCATGCCTTCGATCCGTTTTATCAAGCTGAAAGCGAATCAAAGCACATTGGCACAGGCATCGGCCTGGCTTTGGTCAAGCAGATCGTCCAGGTGTCTAAGGGGCAGATCACCATCGAGAGCAAGGTGGGCGAGGGGACTACCTTTCACATCGTCGTGCCGATCATCAATGACGAAACAGTTCCACAGCAGATCCTATCGGCTGCTACTAATACGCCCGTTTTGCCACAATTAGAGGCTGATCTGCAGGATAGTGAGTGTGAGGAGGACGAGCCGTGCCGTCTGCTCGTCGTAGAGGACAATCATGACATAGCCCATTACATCGGGTCGCAGTTTGAGGATCACTATAGTGTCTTCTATGCGACCGATGGCGAGGAGGGCTTCAAGAGAGCTGTGGAGCTAGTGCCTGACATCATCATATCGGATCTGATGATGCCTGGTGTCAATGGCCTAGAGCTGTGCCGACAGATACGTAGCAACGAGATTGTAAATCATATACCGATCATCATCGTTACGGCAAAAGTCTCTGAGGAGGAGCGCATCAAGGGTATAGAGGCTGGAGCTGATGCTTATCTTACCAAGCCCTTTAACACGACCGAGCTGCGCATGATGGTAGAGCGGCTCCTCGATAGTCGCAAGACGTTACGCCAGAAGTTTGCCCAGATAGTCATCAAGGGACAAGAGCCGGACGAGCCTGAGACAAATAAACTCGAGGAGGCCGACATTACCTTCTTGACGAAGCTGTCTGCGCTAGTAGATCAGCAGATCAGCCAAAATAAGACTCCCAACGTCGAGGAGATTGCAGCTACATTCTACATGAGTAGTCGCCAGCTATACCGCAAGCTGAAGGCTCTCACCGGCTACGCTCCGTCGGCTTATATCCTACGGCTCAAGATACGTAAGGCGTGTGAGCTGATGGATGCAGACGCGGAGATGAGTCTCACAGATGTCGCCATCCAGAGTGGCTTCGATACTTACTCCAACTTCTCTCGCTCATTCAAGAGCGTCTGCGACATCTCTCCCTCTAAGTATAGGGATCAGAAAAACATCTTGACGGCTTAAGACTAAATCATCGCATTAGCACAAGACAACTCGTGCCGTGTGGCTTGCTACATGGTACGACATCATCGCGAGACTGTTGCAAAAGTCTCATCGCAGGAGGTTGCTGACTACTCACACAGCGGCTTCCTCTTTTTTTTGTCCTTGACTATAGAGACTGTTGACTTTTGCAACAGTCTCCTACAGCCCCAGAGATCTATCCTCCTCGGCAAACTTCAGATTCTTCCGATGAAACTCTAGTTTCCTCCGTATGAAACTCCAGTTTCCTACCTATGAAACTTTAGTTTCACCTAGGTAAAACTAGAGTTTCAAGCTGATGCATTGATAGTTAGTTGAAACAGCAAAATGAGAGGTTGGGGGTAAGCATTTGCTTTGCACGATAGTCTCGGTCGCAATCTCTACTTGAGACTGTTGCATAAAGGCGAATCGCTGTGTTGCTTTCGGGATTCGGCTTCGGTCACATACGGAGGTATGCTCCATTCAGGCCTCACCCTCAGCACCTTGCGCTTCATCCTTTCTGCAAAGTCAGGACAATCTTGCAAGCAAGATTGTGTGACTGTTGCAAAAGTCAACAGTCTCTACTTAAGTGCTCCATTTGGACCTTTACGCCTGCATTTCACCGAGAGGTGGGGTGGGGGGGAGATCTTGTCCTTATTTTCTCACTTATCACCAGTAAGTACTTATACACTAGTGTGTTAGGTTACTTGTCATGTCTGAAATTGATAAGTGGTGGTATGTAATCCTGTCCGATTTTGATAAGTTTTTGTCCGCAAATGATAAGAGATTTAGGCATATCGAGGTTTAACTTTGCAACAGAAACAAGAGGAATAGACTCCCGACTGTGTTCACGAGATGAACATTAGGTCGATGAGCTACCTCTCTGCTCAGGATTAGTTACGAACCCGTAATTGCAAATCGTATGAAAAATAGACTTCTCTCCCTCCTTCTCTCCCTGCTTGCCATTACAACATGGTGTACGGCGCAGGATGTAGGGATCAAGACCAATCTCCTCTACTGGGGGACTGCTACACCCAATCTAGGTGTCGAGGTTCGGGTCGCACCGCGCTGGACCATAGACCTGTCGGGTGGGTACAACTTCATCAATCCGATCAATAAGGAGACGGGGATGAAGTGGCTACACTTTTCCGTCCTACCTGAGGCTCGTTACTACCTCTGTGAGGCGTTCAACGGGCATTTCTTCGGCCTTCACGGGCTGGTCGGTTTTTACAATGTCAATAGGCTCGACATACCCATAGGTCGCCTCAAGCACCTCAAGGAGTACCGTCTGCAGGGGTGGGGCTATGGTGCCGGCATCACCTATGGATATGAGTGGGTGCTCGGTAAGCACTGGAACCTGGAGGCATCGATCAGTGCGGGCTACATACTCTTTGACTATACGCGGTACAACTGTGAGCACTGCGGCAAGATCGTCGCTAAGGAAAAGAAAAACTACCTAGGCCCGACGAAAGCGACCCTCTCACTCATTTACCTCTTCTAATCGTACAACCCCACCAAAAGCAGCAGAAGATATGAAACACGCTATATTACATCTCACGACGCTCGCTCTAGTTGCTCTGGCGATGCTATGGCTCCCGACAGAGGGTGTAGCTCAGGAGGCTCCTAATCCACTAGAGGGACTCAGAGTCAGCTCTCAGACGGTCGCAACGAGACAGGGAGCCAAGGCGGTCATTGACTTTGATCTAGACCTTACCCAGATGCAGCGGCTGAAGAGCAATACGGTGCTAAAGGTAGTGCCGATGCTACGGGCCAACGATGGCTCTGACCAGCTCGACCTGCCAGCGATCTCTATCTCAGGTCGTACGCGGGCTATCATGCTACGTCGTACGGGCGAGGAGGTCGATATAGTTCGCAGCAAAAGCGGTGAGCAACACTACCACTACACGGCCGAGGTACCCTTTGCGCTATGGATGAAGGACGCCTCACTACTCTTTGATGCTAAGGGCTACGGTTGCGCAGGGTGCGACCTAGGTGACTACACTACTATGCTAACGCCTCATGCGCTAGCTCCGCTCTATCAGCCCACCTACCGCTATGCGATGCTCGTACCTGAGGGCGAGGAGACCAAGAGACGCGAGGAGCGCCTCACGGCTATGATCACCTTCCCAGTCAATAAGACAAATCTCAATCTGAACCTCGGCAATAACCGCTCTGAGATCAAGCGTATCAACGATAAGGTGCAGGAACTGACGACCAATAGTGCGCTGACCGTTGATGCCCTCTCATTGACTGGATATGCCTCGCCAGAGGGTCATGCGGAGCTTAATCAGAAGCTCTCAGAGGGTCGTGTCGAGAGCATAGCTGCTTACCTCGTACGTACCTACCCACGCTTCAAGGGGCACTACACTTCTCAGGCTATGGGTGCCGACTGGGACGGACTACGAGCTGCCATCGAGGAGAGCAGCGTAGATTATAAGGAGCAGATACTACAGATCATCCAAGAGACTCCTGCCGACAAACGCACCGAGGCTCTCCGCACTATAGACAAGGGCAAGGCTTACGCTCACCTGCTACAGACTTACTACCCGCCCCTACGTCGCACGGTCATCACCTTCTCCTTTGTGGTCAAGGGCTTTGACTTAGAGGAGGCCAAGGAGGTAATCAAGAAGCACCCGACGCACCTCAGCCTTGCCGAGGTCAATCTGGTGGCTAATAGTTACCCAGCCGGCAGTGCCGAGCGGTACGAGACCTGGGCGATCGCTGCAGACGCTTTCCCCAATGCTGTGGAGCCAGCGACCAATGCGGCGATCATGGACTTTGAGTCGGGTCGCTATGCGCAGGCCGTCAAGCTACTAGAGCGCTATAAGAAGAATACGAAGCTCTACACCATCCTGGGCATCGCCTACGCCTATAATGGGCAGTATGATGATGCTCGTACCTACCTAACTAAGGCTGCACAGCTCGGACTGCCCGACGCTCAGTACAACCTCGATGAGTTCCTACACTACATGCAGGACAACTTCTAAGCAGATAGCAAACAATACAAACTATATATTCACCACTAATCAAATCAACTATTATGAAAAGTAAGCTTTTCCTACTGAGCCTCGTGGCTCTCACGCTCGCTTTTACAGCGTGCAACAAGAATCAGGACGAACCACAACAGTCCGAGACAGACGCTACCATCAGCGTCGCAGTTAAGTCGGCCGACCTCAGAGCTTATGAGGATGGCGCAGGCAATGAGGACAAGAAGGTCCAGAAGCTAGCCGTCATGGTTTACCAGGGTCAGGCACAGGTTGCCTACAAGGAGGCTGCCACGGCTGGTGATCTCGAGGTCAAAGACATCGAGACCACAGCTGGTGCTAAGACACTCGTAGTCGTAGCTAACTTCGCTAACCAGAACCTCAAGGGTCTCTCTCTAGAAAAGGTTAAGGCTCTAACGCACACACTCTCTGCAGATGACCAGGACCCCACCAAGGGTACCTTCATGCTCACCGCAGAGCCTGTCTCCGTCAACCTCCAGAAGGGCAATAACTACTACGGCTACGCAACTGGTGACGGCAACCGTATCTCTGTAGATAAGCCTATCGAGCTCCAGCACATCCACGCTGGTATGGCTCTAACGAACCTTACTGTAAAGTTCGCAGAGTCTTACGCAAAACTCTACAGCGTCAAGTTTGACGAGGGTCAGCTGATAGCTCTCATCGCTAAGGCTCAGTCCAATGTCTTCGGTAAGCCTCTCGCCAACACTGATGCTAACTACTTCTATGGTGTCCAGCTCTTTGGCAAGACGGACGCTAAGTACACTCCAGCAGCGGCTAACTACAAGGAGATGGCCGAGCTCAAGATGGCTCTCACTACCACAGGCGAACTGACCGGTAAGGGTTTCTACGTACTAGAGAATAGCTCCGCAGAGCACCCCACCATCCTCTGCCTCAAGGGCAAGCTCACACAGGCTGACGGATCAGACCTAACGGCTGATCAAGCTCAGCAAGCTGTAGAGGCTGGCTGGATTGTATCTACGACAGATCACTCAACCTACTACCCTGTCCTAGTTAACTGGGAGAAGGATGGCTACACCTACGAGGGCGGTCATACGGCCAAGAACGCTATCGAGCGCAACAACAAGTACGAGATCTCTCTCACGATCACTGGTCCTGGTACAAACTCACCTGAGGACCCAACACAGGAGAAGGCTAACCTCGATGTCAAGTGCGTTGTCACGCCTTGGGTCATCGTCAAGCAAAACGTAGTCTGGTAGACCACGCCCTCACAGATAGCTTTAGAGCCACCGACTAGTGTGGTGGCTCTAGAGCCGTCTCTAACCACTCGGAGAGTCTGCATCAAGCGCAAGATCATACATCCTTCATAGTCAACATACGATCCCAAATGTTTGACGGCAGGCTCTCCACTTCTACCTCATCACTTTAAGCACCCCATTGAGACACTAATATGAATATCGTACAGAGATGGATCAATAAGACAGCGACCACGGCGTGGATAGTGTCGATGATAGCCCTCTTGTCTGGCTGTATCGCAGAGGATCTAGAGGACTGTCCTCAACCATTCGAGCTGACCGTACGTGCTGTAGATATCTCCAACCAGGATATAACCTCTGATGGGGATGTAGAGAACGTGATACTCTTCACGTTTGACGAGAGCGGCAAGCGCCTGGACAAGATCCTCCTCAACGCCGAGGAGATCAAGTCGCGCAAGCCTATCCACATCGAGCATTACGGCCCTAAGTCGCTCACTTTCGTCGCTTGGGGCAATGTAGCTCCTGCAGACATAGCACGGCTAGAGTCCGTACAGCGCATCGAGGATGTACAGATGCCACTACAGCGTATAGATGGCTTTGGACAGTACCCCACAGACCTCTTCTCCGGTCGACTAGACCGAGAGCAAGTCTACGGCAAGCTCGAGCTAGGCAAGCCTGCTACGATAGACATCTGCCGGCGCACCTGTCAGGTCAATGTGACAGTCCTAGGCTATGAGCAGTGGCTCGGTCGCCAGGGTTATAAGCGACAAGCTTTTGACCCGACAGACTACGCTGCAGCCCGGATACTCTTCGGCAAGTCTCTAGACAACTACGCTATAGTTGATACATACGATGGTAACCCCACGACCTACCGTCTGACGGGCTCTCTCGATGGCTCTACGGGCGACTATCACATAGCACCCTTTAGGGTCTACCCGCCTATCGAGAGCAAGCCATTCCAGCTAGACTTCTACGTTGGCGACAACTGCTTAGAGAGCTTTACCAAGGACTCACGAGGCACGCTCATACTACCCGAGATAGGCAAGATGCTCAACGTACTCATCGACATGCGATCTGGAGATATATCCGTGCAGGTCGTTGTGACCCCGTGGAATGTCGTACATCAGTTTGTCATCTACTAAAGTCTCATTCACATGCAAAGCTTGAAATCCTATGAAACCATATAGACCTATACTTACAACGCTGCTCGCACTATCGGCACTCCTCTTGACAGTGCTCTCAGGGTGTAAGCGCAGTGAGCTGAGAGAGACTTTAGAGCCTGCCACCGTACAGCTCTCTATTCCGACGATGACCCTGCGCGGGGGAGAACTCCTCGTAGAGGACTTGCCCGTGCAGACGATCCGTATCCTAGTCTTCAATAAGGCTGGAGGAGCTCTAGATGCACAGCAGAGCTTTAGCACGCCAACCGACCTCAGCAACTGGCTACGCGTGAAGGCTCACGAAGGTGAGAAGGATATCTACGTCATTGCCAACGAGAGCCCAGCCATGAGCGACGCTCTGAACAAAATTGTCTTCAAGCAAGACCTACTCCGTATGGCTATCCCTGAGACGGACCCCAGCAATGCTACAAAGCCTCAGCCCATCTTGATGACAGGGCAGGGGACAGCGACCCTCAAGAAAGATCAGAAGAATGAGGTGACAATCGCCTTGGTTCGCTCGAGAGCTAAGATCACGCTTGACTTGAAGCAAAAGACGGCGACCGACGACGAAATCATCATCCGTAGCGTGTCGATCAGCCGCTTACCTAAGGCCAGTATGCTCTTGACGCCCGCCTCTTATCACCTGGGCGAGACTTGGGTTTACAACAAAGCCGAGAAGGTTACGCTAGCCAACAACGCAACGACCGCTTATATCCCCGACAAGACGCTCTACACCTACGAGAGCCTCGATAGCGATACAGCAGGTCATGCGCCTATACTGACCATCGAGGCTCTATACAATGGAGTCCCTACGACTTATACGGCCTATGTCAATGATAAGACGAGTAACGCGAATCATCACTACGCACTGCAACGCAACTGCCACTACCAGCTGACAGGTACGATCACTAAGATCGGAGTGCACAACGCATTACTGCTGAAGACGGAAGTCTTGCCCTGGGATGTAGAGACGAGTGAGAAGAAGCTCGAAAATCCTAAGATCGAGAGCCTTACTCCCGATCCTACAGCAACTTACTACGTGACCGATACGGAGGCTGCTGAGTTCAAGGTCAAGATAAGCTCCAGCACCGACCCCTCTAAGTGGCGCGCCACACTGACCAATGCGCTCGACTTCCAGTTTGTCATCACGGGGGGAGCCGTACGAGAGGGATTAGCCGATGGCACTACCGAGTACACCGTTCGGGTAATCGCTACGAAGCCCGCCGGCGTTAACCTGCGCTGCACGCAGCTACTCTTCACCTCAGAGTATCTAGACCTAGTAGGGGCAGAGATGCCTGAGAAGGGTATCAAGATCTGTCAGAAGCATGCTTAGCAAACCATTAGAAGCATCCTAGATTATGAATAGACTTATAGATATATCCACCCGTTTGGTCGGGTATGCCTTGATACTGCTGATGGTATCAGGATGTATAGCGGAGAGACCCGTGGCATGTCCTGATGACGACGCCTCCTCAGCGCAGCTATCCCTACGACTAGCCGTGCAGGAGATCCGCTCACTACGTGCTACAGAGGCTGGGGCCGATGCACTCAATGAGAACAAGATAGAGAGCCTCCAAATCCTTTTCTACAAGGGGGAGGAGCTCTACTGGTCAGTCTCTCCAGCACCTGCTGCTGACGGCAACTATAGCATTCCAATACCAGAGGCTCAGCAACAAGGCTTCGATGGTAACTCTACGTACCATGTCTATGTCGTGACCAATATGGCCTTCAAGGCGCCAAAGCAAGAGAGCGAACTAGCGAAGACTGCTGTTAGCGAGTCGGTTGCTGAGCTGCCTAACGCTAAGTTTGTCATGCAGGGTCAGACCTCTAAGAAGATTAACTTAGGGACCCCTGAGGGCAAGCAGCTCGGTACCGTTGAGCTACGCCGTGTAGCCAGCAAACTACGCATCACGCCTACCGTGCAGGTCACAGGATATGAGCTAGGTGGCGAGATACAGGTCAAGTTCGTCGAAGCCACAGATCGTGGCTACCTCACAGCTGAAGAGGTGGCTGCTGGAGCTAACTCCATCGACTACGCCTACCGAGCTACTTCGAACAAGGAGCCACAACTCTTCTACTCCTATTATAATAAGTGGAGTAGCAACGATGAGGCACCTTACTACCTCCTCACCGTACCCCTCAAGAAGGCGGGCGCAACGACCGCAGCAGATTACTACTATCGCGTAGCTCTCACGCCTGCGGAGCCACACTTTACGGCGAATAAGCTCTACGACCTGAAGCTGGGCATCCATAAGCTCGGCTCCACAACTCCCGAGGAGCCTGTGGAGATCACGGGCACGCTCTCTATCCTCCCCTGGACTCTCTGCGATAATCAGTATGACCTCCCAGCAGCTAACTATCTAGAGGTGTCAGAGAAAGAGGCTCATATCTACAATGTGGAGACTCATACCATATCTTATGAGTCCTCTAAAAAGCCAGTCACGACCCAGATCGTGGAGGTTAGTTTCAGCTATGTCAATGGAGCTACGGGAGTGGCGACAACAGACAACATTCCCTCCTCTAGTGATCAGTACCCGACGGTTACCGTAGTGGGCAATCAGATTCAGATTGAGTCAAGGATTCCAATCAACAATGTGCCTAAGAAGATCCGCATTAAGGTCAGCAATGGCATCGCAGGACTAGACAAGGAGGTGACAGTGTACCAGTACCCCTCGCTCTTTGTTGTCAATACAATTGGTGTGAAGTCTTCGATCAGGCCCGACGGGACTTTGGCAGATGGTCTTAACAACACAGCCATCTATCGTATCACCGTGCAGAACCCACCAAAAGGTAAGATTCTGGGCTTCCCACCGAGGGAGATGACAGACTTCTGGCCAGGATACTGGAATGGTAGTCGCTGGGTGCTAACTGGAGGGACGAAGACCTCTAAGCTTACCACCAAGCGTGACGCTGAGACCGCTCAGATGGTCTCACCCAGCTTTGAGCTTGCTTCCCAGCTTGGAGCCACAGAGCGGTGGTCTTACTTAGAGTATGGTTGGACTCAAGAAGGCCCGATGTGGAATCCGTCTTGGCATAGTACTAACCAGATAGGAGCTGACGAGGAGACCGCTCTGTGCGACTGTGCTCTCTATACAGAGACACGCATAGTCAATGGCAAGGAAGTGATCCTCGATGACTGGCGACTGCCGACAGAGGCTGAGATTAAACTGATAGACCAACTACAGAACGACCCCAACAGTGCTGTCCAGTCTATTATGACTGGTAGATACTACTGGAGTGCTAAGGATAACGCAGCAATAAAACTGAAAGGTGGTAGCGGAGGCTCCACTAGCTACGCTTTCACCCGTTGTGTGCGAGATGTCAAGGAGCCGACGATTCAGTCACATGTACCGTACAGATTAGACCGATAGAAAGTTATGACTAGAACGAAGATATTTCTATACTCCCTCCTGCTGTTAGCCATTATGGTGCTACCGGCATGCCAGCAGGAGCAGCGTACAGCTCCCGTAGGTCAGGATGGAGAGCGGGTCTCTGTATCCCTCTCGGTAGATGTACCGCACTACGCCCCCATGCGTGCTATGCAAGAGGGTATTGATGAAAACAAGATTGACCGGCTAGAGCTACTCGTCTTCAACGAGGAGGGACTGATGGCAGACTACGCCCTCGCTAAGGATCTGACCAAGCAGAACGATGGCAAGTACACCTTCACCGCCAGACTGAAGCCCCAGAGCTCACCCTGCGTCATTCACTTTGTTGCCAACCGCAACTACGGTGGCACGGACTCTGGCCGACAGTATCTAGGACGTAAGGAGAGCGATGTGCTCCTCTCAGACCTCGTGACTATGACTGAGGTCAGCCAAAAGAAGAGCATCCCGATGTGGGCTCGCTATAAGTATAATGAGGTGCAGGAGAATAGCAACCTTGGAGAGATCCAGCTCCTACGCTCTATGGCCAAGTTTACACTAGATTGCCACACTGGAAAGCTCGCCGATGTTTCCTATACACTATGTAATAGCTACAACTGTGGCACCGTGGCACCCTTCAGGCGAGCTGCGTTGCCAGACCTTGACGAGGCATTTAGCGTAGAGGATCGAGTCCCGACCGTGCCGAGAGAGACCTTTCTAGACAATGGAGATGCAGGCCTCGGCTGGTACGCAAGTGGGGCTTCTATTTACGGCTTTGAGCGAAGGAACAAGGTGGCAAAGCCTATCTCCTGCCTCGTCATACGAGCTAAGTATGATGGAGCTACAGACTACTCCTATTACAAGCTCGACTTCGTCAAGAGTGCTAATCGTCTAGAGCGTTACGACCTGCTCCGCAACTACTGGTACAAGGTGACCATCAATGATGCCCTAGCTGCTGGAGCTCCCTCACTAGACGAGGCGCTGGCAGGGCCAGCGGTCAATAACCTCGCACTCTCTGAGGAGCTGCAAGCCTACCCCTCGTACTCCGATGGTAAGGGCCGACTAGAAGTCGAGGCGAGCAACTATATTATAACGCATGGAGAGCAGACGCTCACCTTTAAGGCAAATTATTACCCCGAGGGCAGTGCCACAGCTCAAAATGATAAGCTCCAGATCGTTGCCGTGCGCAATGCTACTGACTACAACGCCATAAAGGGTAAGGGTGATGTCTCAATCGATAATACCACAGGACAGATTACAGCAACGCTCCAACCGGCTTTGATTGAAACGAGTCGTATCTCCGACATTATCGTAGGTGTAACGGGTGACCCCGACTTGATGCGCATCGTACGTGTAGAGGTGAGAAAACCTTATAACTATGAGCTCTTTCAGGTGAATGGGCAGCCTGCGGTTGGCAATGCGGTCACGGCTAACGTCCATGGGCAGAAGGGTGCACTCTCTTTCGTTATAACCCTACCAGAAGACTTTAGGGCGCAACAGCTACCGATGCGCCTGCGCTTCTTTACGGAGCACTTCTATCCAGATGTAACAACGGAGGATGTCAGTATGGGCAAGTTCTCCTTCGGCCTTGCCAAGAATGGCGACAAACTAGAGGGTCGCCCATGCTACACGACGATCATCACCAAGCTACCAGATGATCGGACGCTCGAGTGTACCTTCCTCTCGAACAAGAGTGCTTGCACCGAGACCATCGAGGTGGTCTCTGTCGAGAATCTCTTTGACACGCAGCGTGTCAACGTCAATGCTAACTAAGTAGATTAAGAGGGGGGCTCTACTACTTTGTTGAGCTAGTGAGGCTGTTACTTCTGGTGAAGCGACAGCCTCATGTCTTGTTTAGCGAAGTAGATCAGATGAGGGCGCGGCGACGACCAGTGGCGTAGAGGAAGGCGATCTCGATGAGCCCCGACAGGATGACGATGACGACGAAGGCGATCAGCTTCACCTGCAGTAGCACAGCGACCAAGGCTCCAAGCGCGATGACCACAAGCGAGAGGAGTTGGTTGACGAAGACCTCACGATTGCGCCCATTGGCCGTGAGGACCAGCTCGATGAAGAAGCCCGAGATGAGCCATATAGGGATCAGTGTCGTCATCAGTAGGAAGATAGGTAGGATGAGATCCTCTATCGGTCCATTGCCCATGATCCAAATGATCGGCTTGGCGGCCAGCATGAGTGCCCCCATGCAGGCGATACCCATCAGCAGTTCGCCACGCAGTATCTTGTGTATGCGCTCTGTCGTATAGCTGGTGCTGACCGAGGGAAAGAGTGCCACGTTGAGCTGCTTGGTGATATACATGACGACGCTGACGATCTTCATCGAGAAGTCGTAGCCTGTCAGGGAGGTCATGCCAAAGAGCGAGCCAATCACAAGGTTAAGCCCTGCCGACTTGACCGTCATCACCAGATAGGAGAGGAAGAGTGGGGTAGCCTCCCGTAGGAGGGCGAAGCTTTTGCGCAGTGAGGCGAGGCGGAGCGAGAGCTTTTCGCGCCATAGGATATAGCCGAAGGCGATCCCCGCAGAGAGTATATTGCTCGCCGAGGCGAGTACGACGTAGCGTGCCATGTGGTCTGGTGTAAGCACCCAGAGGATGATGGCGACGGCTAGGAGCACCTTGGTGGCGATCTGTATGTAGAGGTAGATGCGTGTGCGCTGGATGCCGATGAAGTACCAGTTGGGCATGATGACGCAGGCCACGACAGAGAGAAAGCTCGCCCAGAGGAGCGTGCGGTAAGAGGCCAAGGCTCCGACCCACAGCACGATAGGCAGAAAGAGCAGGAAGGAGAGCAGGAGCAGGTAGAGGCGACTAGAGAGGATCAGCGAGGTGATGTCGGACTTGCCTGCCAGGTCGCGCTCCTTGTCGTAGTGCGCTAAGTAGCGGGTGCCGATCATGTCTAGCCCATAGGTCACCAGCGTGGTGAAGTAGGTGATAATCGAAAATGCGTAGACATAGGCTCCGTACGCCTCGGCCCCGACACGATGAATTAGGATCGGGTAGATGATCAGATGAAAAGAGGAGTTCAGCACGTTGATTAGTCCGAGAGAGAGGAAGTTCTCTAGGACTAGTCTATTTCCTCTGACCATAGCGCATAGTCTCTGGAAGAGGTTTTTCGGTGCGGGAAGGGATGGCTGATTCATCTGATAGGGTAGGCTGAGGCTTATACGGCTCCAGCACGAGAGCAAAGGTACGAATTTAGAGGTTAGAGATTAGAAATTAGAGGTTAGAAGTTAGGGATTAGAGAGCGTGGGGACTCTAGTGGCTCTAGTGGTGCTAGAAACTAACTTCTAACCTCTAATCTCTAACCTCTAATCTCTCCGATTGCGGAATTGTTGAGAGGATTGAGTAGTTTTCGCAATAGATTTGAGTAGTTTTCTCATCATAATTGAGTAGTTTTGCAGATAGAATTGAGTAAAACGCTCGCCACATTTGAGTAAAACGAGTATTAGATTTGAGTATGGACTATATTCGCAAACAGTATCACACGCTAAGCGCACGCATCCAGGAGCCCAGGAGGTTTATGCAAGTCGTCGCAGGCCCTAGACAAGTAGGCAAGTCAACCCTTGTAGCTCAGGTGCTACAAGATATGACCATCCCGCACTCGATAGCCGTAGCAGATGCCGTCGATCCGAACGACAGCGACTGGATACGTCGTGTGTGGGAAGCTGCGCGAACCACTATGAGACTCCGTGGTGAGGAGCAGCACCTGCTAGTGATCGATGAGATTCAGAAGATCGACAATTGGAGCGAGATGGTCAAGAGGGAGTGGGATGAAGATACGCGCAATCAGGTCAATCTGAAGGTCGTACTGCTGGGGAGCAGTCGACTGCTACTCAAGCGTGGGCTTACGGAGTCGCTTGCAGGGCGCTTCGAACTCATTCGTCTCGGACACTGGAGCTATCAAGAGATGCACGACGCCTTTGGCATGGGACTTGAGGAGTACATTTACTACGGGGGGTATCCAGGTGCTGCCGGTTTGATTGGTGACGAAAAGCGCTGGCGTAAGTATATAAAGGATTCGCTGGTCGCACCCGCCATCGAAAAGGATGTGCTGATGACCTCCAACATTTACAAGCCCGCCCTGATGAAGCAGCTCTTCGAATTGGGCTGTGGCTACTCTGCCGAGATGCTATCGCTGACCAAGCTGATGGGGCAACTGCAAGATGCTGGCAATGTGACCACGCTGGCATCGTATCTAGAAATACTCGACCAGTGTGCGCTCTTGACAGGACTGCAGAAGTATGCCCACGATGATGCCCGCAAGCGTAGCTCGATCCCCAAGTACCAAGTATACAACAACGCCCTGCTGACAGCCTATAAGGGGCGATCGTTTCTTGCAGACAGAACAGACCCGATGCTCTGGGGACGCTGGGTGGAGAGTGCCGTCGGTGCCCATCTGCTGGGGATGGCCGAGGAGGCGGACTATCAAGTCTATTACTGGCGAGAGTCTGCACGGAGCAAGGCTGAGAGAGACCTGGAGGTGGACTTCATCGTCGTCAATAGCGGTGAGGTGACAGCCATCGAGGTAAAAAGCGGCCGTCGTGGTATGAACTCAGGGTTGCCCGCCTTTGAGGAGGCCTTTCAGCCCAAGCGATCTATTGTTGTGGGTACGGGAGGGGTCTCACTAGAGGACTTCCTCAGCTGTGACATAGAGATGCTGCTAAGCTGATACAATCCCTCCGCAGGTAGACCACCCCAGCCCTCTAATCTCTATTTACATATCTTTACAGGGAAATTCGTCCGATTCCCTCCTTTCTCGAATATCCACGTGGGGAATCTCAAATCTCCACGTGGATATTTTTTCTTTTCCACGTGGGCGCGATTCATTTCTTCCGAAGTTTCATTTCATTCCTCCGAAGTTTCATTTGATTCCTCCGAGGAATTTTTTCTTTTCCACCTGGATATTTCGAAATATCCACGTGGAAATCACTTTTCCCCGACACGACCCCGTTTTGATATGTAGTCAGGTCTAAATTATTGTAACAAGTCGGCGTCGAATTTTCCCCGTCAGGGCTAATGCATCATAATCGTCCTGTCAGGAATTACACATGAGCGATAAGCGAGGCATAGGGAGGTCGATGAGTTCACTGTATATAATGTGTCAGCCCTGACGTCCATGCAGGGGGCGGTCTCAGGTATCGCTAAAATCCTTATCTTTGCGAAAGCATTGGTGTATATGCACTATACTATGACCTCTGGACTATAAAAAGAATTATGAGCCAACTATACATCTACAACACTCTGGAGCGGGCTAAAGTGCCCTTCGAGCCTATTGCACCACCGCATGTGGGTCTCTACGTCTGCGGACCGACCGTCTACGGAGATCCGCATCTAGGGCATGCTCGCTCGGCAATTACGTTTGACATACTCTTCCGCTACCTCAAGCATCTCGGCTACAAGGTGCGCTACGTGCGCAATGTGACCGACGTGGGGCATCTAGAGCATGATGCAGATGATGGCGAGGACAAGATAGCTAAGAAGGCTAAGCTCGAGCAGCTAGAGCCGATGGAGGTGGCTTACTACTACCTCACACGCTATCACGAGAGCCTGCGCCTGCTCAACGTCCTGCCGCCCTCTATCGAGCCGCTGGCCTCGGGACATATCATCGAGCAGATCCAACTGGTGCAGCAGATCCTCGATGCGGGCTACGCCTATGTGAGCCAGGGAAGTGTCTACTTTGACGTGCTCAAGTATCACGCTGATCACCCCTACGGCATCCTGAGCGGACGCAATGTGGAGGATATGATCTCCAACACGCGCGAGCTGGACGGACAAGACGAGAAGCACAATCCGCTGGACTTCGCTCTCTGGAAGAAAGCGCAGCCTAACCATATCATGCGGTGGCCTTCGCCTTGGAGTGAGGGCTTCCCTGGGTGGCACTGCGAGTGTACCGCTATGGGACGTAAGTATCTAGGCGCACACTTTGACATCCATGGTGGTGGGCTAGACTTGACCTTCCCGCATCACGAGTGCGAGATAGCACAGGCGGTCGCTTCGCAAGGGGAGCCGATGGTCAAGTACTGGATGCACAACAACATGATCACGGTGGATGGCAAGAAGATGGCGAAGAGTGCTGGCAACTTCATCACGCTCGAGGAGTTCTTCACGGGCGATCACCCTGCACTGGAGCAGCCTTACGCCCCGATGACTATTCGCTTCTTCGTCTTGAGTGCACACTACCGTGGTACGGTGGACTTTAGCAATAGTGCCTTGCAAGCTGCTGAGAAAGGGTACCAGCGTCTTATGGATGCTGATGCGAAGCTTCAGTCTCTCAAGACCTCGGCTACCTCAACGATCGAAAAGATCGATCTAGCGGAGCGTTGCGAAGAGGCGATGAATGACGACATCAATACGCCGATGGTGATTGCTGCGCTCTTTGATGCGGCTCGTCTCATCAACTCGATCCACGACGGACACGAGCAGATCACGAGCGAGCAGCTGGAGGAGCTACGCAGTGCCTACGACCTCTACCTGCATGACATACTTGGTATGCAGTCGGCTACGGAGACCGCCGATCTGAGCGGTAGTCAGCAGGAGGCTTTCGCCGGAGCGATGAACCTGCTCCTAGAGATTCGTGCTAAGGCTAAGGCAAGCAAGGACTGGGAGACGAGTGACCTGATACGCGACAAACTGACCGCTCTGGGCTTTGAGATACAAGATACCAAGAGCGGTGCCGAGTGGAAGGTCCTGTAAGACGCTTTACCCCTGATTAGTCTCTAATGCTCTCACTCATTATCCCTGTCTACAACCGCCCTGACGAGGTCGAGGAGCTACTACACTCGCTCGCTCAGCAGCAGACGCCCCCGTCCTACGAAGTTGTCATCGTGGAGGATGGGAGTACGGTGCCCTGCGCTGCGGTCGTGGATCGCTATCGTGACCTGATGAGCATACACTATGAGGTGGTGCCTAACGGAGGACCCTCCAGGGCGCGCAACATAGGGGCGCGCCACGCTACGGGCGACTGGGTCATCATCCTCGACTCGGACGTGGTGCTACCGCCTGACTACCTATATAATGTGTCTCAGGCTATCGCTGCGGACGGGTGCGATGCGTGGGGCGGTCCCGATGCGGCTCCGTCGCTGCAGGATGGCTCCTTCGGTATGTGGCAGCGGGCGATCAACTATGCGATGACATCGCCTCTCACGACGGGCGGCATACGTGGTGGTAGCAAGCGGCTGACGAAGCGGTTCTACCCACGTACCTTCAATCTGGGCTGTCGCAAGGATCTCTTTGAGTCTCTCGGGGGCTTTGATGAGACGATGCGCTATGGTGAGGATATCGACTTTAGCATGCGTCTCTACGAGGCGGGCAGTCGTGTCGCGCTTCTTCCGGAGGCGGTGCTCTATCACAAGCGGCGCGTGGACTTGCTCAAGTTTTACCGACAGGTGTGGCACTCAGGTACGGCTCGTGTAGAGCTCTCGCGGAGACATCCAGGGTCGATGCGCTTGACCTATCTGCTTCCCATGCTCTTTGTGGTGACGACGCTCGTGGTCACACTGCTTGCTCTGTGGTGTCCCTGGTTCTGGCTCTACCATTTGCTATTTATTGTCTCTCTCTTTGCAGACGCTCTCTACCGCACGCATTCGGTGGCGGTCGCTTGGCGAGCTGTCGTAGCCTCTTTTGTCCAGCTCTCGGGCTATGGCATCGGCTACCTCAGTCAGCGTGTCAAACGGTGCAAAGCTTAATCCTCAAACTCTATCTCTGAGTTATCTTATGAAACAGATTCCCTGGCAGCGCATCTTGCTTATCTTTGGGTTCTTCCTCATCGTTGCGCTTGGTTACTTTACTCCAGCACACTTTGAGGGGCGGACGCTCTTTCAGGCGGACGTAGCTGGCGTCTCGGGCAATGGCTCCGACGTACAGGCTAGCGACGAGACCTCCTACTGGACGAACTCGCTCTTTGGCGGTATGCCAATGTATCAGATCAGTCCCTCTTATCCCTCGACCAAGCCGCTGCAATACCTGCAAGATGTGCTGACGCTCCGCAAGCCGCTGAGCATACTGGGCACCTATCCGTGGCTGATCTTTGCGCTGCTCGTGGGCTTCTACATCTTCATGCGTTCGCTCAAGGTGGACCCTCTGCCCTCTGTGCTGGGAGCGGTCATGTGGGCCTTGTCGAGCTACTTCATCATCCTCATTCAGGCGGGACATATCTGGAAGTTGACCGCACTCTGCTTCGTTCCCCCCACGATCGCTGGACTCATCTGGTGCTACCGTGGCGAGCGGCTCTGGGGTGGTGCGCTCTTTGCCTTCTTTATGGCGCTACAGCTCTTGGCAAACCACGTCCAGATGACCTACTACTTTGCGCTCCTGATGGCTATCCTAGTCATCACCTTCTTGGTGCAGGCCATTAGAGAGCGGCAGGTTGTGGACTTCCTTAAGTCTACCGGCGTACTCATCCTGGCTGGGCTACTAGCCATTGCGGTCAATGGGACTAACCTCTACCACACTTACCAGTACGCTCAGGAGACGATGCGAGGCGGTAGTGAGTTGACGATCGCTCCGCCACATGCTCCCGAACAAACGGGTGCTGAGGTCAATAGTAAGGGACTCTCCAAAGAGTACATCACTCAGTGGAGCTACGGCATCGATGAATCCTGGACGCTCCTCATACCTAATACCAAGGGCGGTGCGACTGAGCCTCTAGCCAAGGGGCACGCCAAGCAGCTCGCCAAGGCTCCCTACGAGTACCAGCAGATGCTGGGGCAGATGAATGCTTACTGGGGTGACCAACCCTTTACCTCGGGACCTGTCTATGTGGGTGCCTTCGTCTGCATCCTCTTCATCATCGGCTGTGTCGTTGTCAAGGGACCGATCAAGTGGGGACTGCTCATCGCTACGATCCTCTCGATACTGCTCGCATGGGGTAAGAACTTCATGCCGCTGACGGATCTTTTCATCGACTGGATGCCGATGTACGACAAGTTTCGTGCGGTCTCCTCGATCCTAGTCATCGCCGAGCTAACGATCCCGACGCTAGCGGTGCTAGCACTCGTGCAGCTCATCAAGGAGCCTCAGCTCCTACGCAGCAAGAGCGTCTGGATAGCAGGAGGGGTGCCCGTGCTGCTGTTACTCCTCTTTGCCCTGCTACCAGATCTTTTCTTTGGCTTCCTATCTCAGCAGGAGAAGGGTATGTTTGCCGAGCTAGCCACACAAGATCCTCGCTATCTGATGCTACAAGATCAGCTAGAGACGATGCGTATGGGCATCTTCCGGGCGGACGTGTGGCGCAGCTTGCTCTTTATTGTGCTGAGTGCGGTGCCGCTATGGCTCTTTGCCAAGGGCTATCTCAAGGCGCAGTGGCTCTGCTGTATCCTCGTCGGGCTGACGCTCATAGACCTGTGGCAGGTGGACAAGCGTTACCTATCTGATGACGACTTCATCTCCTCGCGACTGGTGCAGCAACAGGCAGCTCCTATGACGGAGGCGGATCGAGCAATCCTTCAGGACAAGAGCTTGGGCTATCGCGTCTTCAATCAGACGGTCAGTCCATTTAACGATGCCACCACCTCTCGCTGGCATCACAGCGTGGGCGGTTATCACGCTGCTAAGCTGCAACGCTATCAAGACCTGATTACTTATCAGCTCTCTACGGGCAACATGCAGGTCTACAACATGCTCAATACGAAGTACTTCATCGTTCCCAACCCAGAGACCCGAGCTCCGATGGCGGAGCTCAACCCAGATGCCTTCGGTGCAGCGTGGTTTGTTGATAGCCTTCGCTGGGTTACTAATGCCAATGAGGAGATGGAGGCACTCTCTACGGCAGACCTGCGTCACGTTGGTATCGTCGACCGCCGCTTTGGCGAGGAGCTACCGCAACCCTTGATGCTGCCCGACAGTACGGCTCAGCGTAGCATCACCGTCACCAAGTACACACCACGACAGGTGGTCTACGACGTATCGGCCGAGGTGCCTGGCGTAGCGATCCTCTCTGACATCTACTATCCGCACGGCTGGCATGCCACCATCGACGGTAAGGAGATACCGATAGCACGGGCTAACTACGTGCTTCGTGCCGTCTCACTGCCCGCTGGCAACTATCAGCTCGCACTCACCTTTGCGCCACGCTCCATAACCGTGACCGAGAGCATAGCTTTTACGGCTTTGGCCCTAATCCTCCTTGCACTCATCGGCTCTATCGTGTGGCGCATTAGACAATGGGGCAAAGGCAAGAAAGCCCCCACAGACTCACAAACGAACTAATTACCTTTATATATAGATCAAACTATGACTTATCGAAACTTACTAAAGATCACCACCGCTCTACTACTAGCGGTCTTGGTCTCTTCGTGTGCTTGCAGGCTCAAGCCTCTCAATGGTTCTGCAGCTCAGGTAGACCCTAACCCCCTGACACTGGTGGGTACGCAGATCCCTGGGCAGGTCCGCCTGACGCTACCTGCTAAGTGGTGCCACAAGCGTGCTATCGTCAACATTACCCCCGAGCTACGCTACTCTGGTACTAGCGTGACGGGCCAAACTGTCACCATACAGGGCGAGAACGTCCGTGACAACTACCAGACCATCTCTTACGAGCGTGGTGGTAGCGTCATCGTACCTTTTGCTTTTGACTACAAGCCTGGTATGGAGCAGAGTGACCTTTACCTCACCTTTACCGCTACGGTCAAGGGCAAGAAGGTCAACCTCCCCGCTATTAAGGTGGCTCGTGGTACGATCATGACTGCTGGTCTAGCTAGCATTAGCGACATTACGCCAGCTCTGGCTCGTGACGCTTTCCAGAGAGTCATCAAGGAGCAGTACACGGCCGACCTCAAGTTCCTCATCAATCGTGCTGAGGTTCGTGCTGCTGAGCTCAACAAGCGTGAGGTCAAGGATTGGCAAGATGTCGTCGACAACGCTTACCAGGTGCCCAACCAGGAGGTTGACATCGAGATCCAGGCCTATGCCTCTCCCGATGGCGCTCAGGACTTTAACGAGCGTCTCTCGGCACAGCGTGAGCGCAATACTTCTAGTGTCATAGCTCGTAAGCTGGGCAAAAAGAAGATTGAGGTCAATGCACACTACACTGCTGAGGACTGGGACGGCTTCCAGAAGCTTCTTGAGGCGAGCAACATACAGGACAAGGAGCTAGTCCTGCGCGTCCTCTCTATGTATCCCGATCCTGAGGATCGTGAGCGTGAGATACGTAACCTCTCGCACGTCTTCACACAGCTTGCTGACGAGATCCTCCCCGAGCTACGCCGCTCACGTCTCAATGCGAACGTACGCATCATCGGCAAGAGCGATGACGAGCTCAAGATGTTTATGGCACAGCGCCCAGGTCGCCTCACTATCGAGGAGATCCTCTACACCGCTACGCTCTATGACAATGCTAAGGATCAGATGAACGCTTACCAGCAGGCTACGCAGCTCTATCCCAACGACTACCGTGCGTACAACAACATCGGTACGCTCTACCTCGCTCAGGGCAACTATGAGCAGGCTGCTAAGTATTTTGCACAGGCTCAGAAGATACAGCCCAACGCTGCTTCTAATATGAACGAAGCACTCCTCGCTCTCGACCGTGGCGACCTAGCAACAGCTCAGCGACTCATGGGTAGTGCTGTAGAGGTACCCGAAGCTGGTCAGGGCATCGGATTCCTACAGATGCACGAGGGCAAGTATGCCGATGCTGTCCGCTCCTTTGGCAATACGCCATCGAACGCGCTAGCCATCGCTCAGATCATGCAGGGGCAGTACGCTGATGCTACACGCACCCTTGCAGCTGTCGCACAGCCCAATGGCGAGACCGCATACCTCAAGGCAGTCGTCGCAGCTCGTACCAACGATCTGCAGGGACTCATCAGCAACCTCCGCTCAGCTATCGCACAGGATAGCAGCTACGCACTACGTGCACAGCGTGACCTCGAGTTTGCAGCCTTCAGCCAGACACCTGAGTTCGTCGCTCTGGTCAAATAACACAACAGGTGTGACGTAATATAGCGTCACCCGCAACGCACGAGAGGAGCTACCCGCCTAGACGGATAGCTCCTCTCATCGTATCTATAATTACCCCCCTCCCGCGCAAACGCTCCTAGGCCCGACTCAGTGCCCCCCGTTGAGACTGTTGCATAAAGGCGAATCGCTGTGTTGCTTTCGGGATTCGGCTTCGGTCACATACGGATGCATGCTCCCTTCAGATCTCACCCTCAGTGTCTTGCGCTTCATCCTTTCTGCAAAGTCAGGACAATCTTGCTTCCAAGATTGTGAGACTGTTGACTTTTGCAACAGTCTCCCCTTGGCTCTCCAGTTTCATACGGAAGAAACTCCAGTTCCATAAGTATGAAACTCTAGTGCCATAGGTGTGAAACTGAAGTGCCATACGGATGGCACTAGGGATTTGCAGAGACACGACAATCGTTTGCCCTAAGAGTGTATCATGCGAAAGACAAGTCAAAAAGAGAGCCTCTACCGCTGCTGCGATAGAGGCTCTCGCTTTAGTTAGTAGGAGGGCGGGTTACTTTGCCAGCTCCTTCTTACGTACTTCGTACTCCTTGAGGCCGCCCTTGAGGAAGTCGATATACTTGCTGATATCGGTGTCATGGGCATACGATGCACTCAGCGGGTTGCCCGCAGGATCGATGGCGATGTAGTAAGGCTGCGCATTGGCGGCAAACTTACTACGCTGCAGGTAGCTCCACTTGTCACCGATGGTGCGGAGCTTCTTGACAGAGCCGTTTTCCTCTACCTCAATGATCTCTGGCAGAGCGGTCTTGTCATCGACCATGAGGGTGATGAGGATGTAGTCATCCTCGAGGAGCCCCTTGACGGTCGGGTCGATCCAGACGGAGTTTTCCATCTCACGGCAGTTGACACAGCCGAAGCCTGAGAAGTCTAGTAGGACCGGCTTGCCCGTCTCCTGAGCATAGCGCATACCAGCGTCAAAGTCGTCAAACTTAGCGTGTACCTCACCGTCGTATAGGTTGAAGTCTTGCGTGTAGAGTGGCGGAGCAAAGGCGGTGATAGACTTGAGCGGAGCACCCCACAGACCTGGGATCATATAGACGGAGAAGGCTAGGGAGATGATCGCCATAAAGAGGCGAGAGACGCTGATCTTCTCCAGTGGCGTGTCGTGCGGTAGACGGATCTTGCCGAGTAGGTAGAAGCCTAGCAGTGCGAAGATGATGATCCAGAGTGCTAGGAAGGTCTCACGATCGAGGATACCCCAGCCGTAAGCGAGGTCGGCAACGGAGAGGAACTTGAGCGAGAGTGCTAGCTCGAGGAATCCGAGGACCACCTTGACAGAGTTGAGCCAACCGCCACTCTTTGGCATGTTTTGCAACATGTTGGGGAAGATGGCGAAGAGCGAGAAGGGTAGTGCTAGTGCTAGTGCAAAGCCGATCATACCGATGGCCGGAGCGACGATCTCGCCTGAGGTACCAGCCTGTACGAGGAGGGTACCGATGATAGGACCTGTACAAGAGAAGGAGACGAGTACGAGGGTAAACGCCATGAAGAAGATGGAGAGTAGACCCGTGGTGCTGTCTGCCTTAGAGTCCATCTTGTTGGTCCACTTAGCTGGCAGAACTAGTTCGAAGGCTCCAAAGAAGGAGACGGCAAAGAGAACTAGTATGAGGAAGAAGATAATGTTAAAGACCGCATTGGTTGCTAGGTTGTTCAAGGCACTAGCACCAAAGATAGCGGTGATGATGAGTCCTAGGGCTACATAGATGACTATGATAGAGAGTCCGTAGATCATTGCATCACGTATGGCAGCCTTGCGAGACTTGGTGCGCTTGAGGAAGAAGCTCACGGTCATCGGGATCATAGGCCATACGCATGGAGTAATCAGAGCGATGAGACCACCGAGGAAGCCGTAGATAAAGATGTACAGAAGACCAGCGGTAGACTGCTTCTGGTTGCGGTCGCCATACTCCTTGAGTTGATCTATGACTGGTGCCCAGTAGTTAGCCTCTGAGAAGCTCGCTGAGTTAGCACCGACGGAGAGGCTATCACTGGCACCAAGAGCTGTCTCGGTGCTGTCTGCCTCAGCCCCCGGCGTGGCCTCCTCGTCAGTCGTCTCTGCGGGCTCGCTGGCAGCTACGGCTAGCATAGCCTTGGAGAGCTGCTTGGAGCTGAAGTTGAAGTCGTAGTCTACGAGTACGCAGTTGTCTTGGCAGGCCTGACCCTTGAGCTGACCTTCATAGACGAAAGCCTTCGGGTCTGTAATCTCTAGTTTCTGGGAGAAGGTGACTGTCCCCGCAAACTCTCGTACCTCTATACCGAAGATATCATCGGTGTAGCGATGAGGAGCTTTGTTTGCCTTGAAGCCCCCTAGCGCCTTAGCTCCTTTGAGCTTGTCGGTGTGAAACACGAGTGAGACGGGGCCTCCTGATGGTAGGTTCTGATCGTAGAGGTGCCAGCCGTCAATGACGCGAGCTGTGATAGATACGGTGACTGTCTTCTTGCCATCGTCAGTTATCTGCTGTGAAAACTTGACGGGGTCGATCATGCCACCAGCCTGTGCGGCTAGTTTGGGGACTCCGATGAATAAAAGTGTAATGAGAAGTAGTAAGTACTTCGAGCGTTGCTTCATAATCATCTGGTTAAGCTTATAATTTATTTGGTTATTGATTTCGTTTCTTGCGTTGATCAGATGCTGTCGTCTCTACGAGCAGTGCTTCCTTTTGGGCTGCGGTGAGACGTGCTTGAGAGATCTTGTCTAGGTTGACAAGTGGTGTGTCTATTGTGAACTGCATCTTCTCTCTCCTGATGGGGTGGAAGATGGTTAGCTCGGTGGTGCGCAGTGCTAGGTACTTGCTGAGCGCTGGCGCGATGGACTCACTGGCACGACGATCCCCAAGGAGCGGGTGTCCTATGCTAGCGAGCGTGGAGCGGATGCTATTATTGCGTGTGAGTAGTGAGAGACTTACTCTCGTGATATAAGGGCCTGTAGAGAGGACCTCGTAGCTAGCTCTAAAGGAGGCTGGCTTCTTGTCTCTGGTGGACGAGGTGGCAGAGCGTCGCTTGTCGGCACCCTTCTTCTTATCCCTGGTCGGACGGGTCGTCAACTCACCACTGCTAGCTTCGAGAGAGCCTAGTACGACTGCCTCAAAGCTATTCGACAGGATGAAGCTGCGCCACTCGGCGAGCAAGTCTTGCTGTAGCTGTCTGTCACGCGCTACGATGATGATACCCTCGGTGTCTCGGTCGAGACGATTGAGCAAGAAGATCTTTTCGTTCGGATCGACCTTCTTGAGATGATGCGTTACGACCTGAAAGAGACTGCTCTTGCTGGCTCCTCCGACAGAGATAGTGGGGATGCCAGGACGCTTGTGCAAAACGATGAACTGCTCGTCGCGGTACAACTCCTCAATGAGCGGGTGCTGTAGTGCCTCGGCAGCTCCTACGTTGTAGATCTCTATGGTGTCTCCCGTGGCGACGGGTGCGTCAAACTGCGTGGTCGTCTCTCCTCTCAGCACGACACATCGATTGCGTAGATACTGCTTGACAGTAGTGCGACTTAACTCTGGAAGTAGCGCGAAGAGTATCTCGAGGAGTGCACCCGACTCCTTTGCTGTAAAGGTGTAGATGCGCTCACGTTGCGGAGCTTTTCTAATACTATTCGTTGGCATGCTGTGCTTGGTAACTTACTCTTCGGCTGGTGGCTCTTTTTTGGAGCGAGGAGTGTGGTATAGGAGTACTACGTTGGAGTAGAGTAGCAGGAGTGACGCGATCATGAGTACGAGTCTCCAGTATGACTGCTCTACGATAAAGAGGTAGGAGCCTGCGACAAAGAGGGCTCCTGCTAGGAGTGCTATGCCTCGTAGTCGCTTCGTGCGGAGGTCTACGCCAGTCCTATCGCTCAAAGCTTGACTCAGCGTGTAGAGTAGCGACCCGACCAGCAGTATGTAGCCCGTAGCCTGGCCCTCGTAGAAGAGCGGTAGAGCTAGACTTACGAACATCAGTATCAAACCTATTCGGTAGAACAGATCTAGGAGGCGTTGTCGGTTGAACTTCGGTTGAGACATAGATTGTGGTTCGTGTAAACTTAGAGATGCGCGTCTAGTCGGAGGAGGGGCTATTCGCTTGTTTCTCCCTCGGAGTCGGGTCTATCTTTGATGAGAAAGACGACTTCCTCAGGGCGCTGCATACGATACTCTTCGCGAGCGATGCGCTCTAGCGAAGCTTTGTCCTGCTTGTAGCTGTCTATCTTCAAGCTGTCGCTACGATAAGCCTCATCGAGTCGCTTGCACTCGTCAGTGAGTGCCTGGATGCGATGCGAGTAGCGGAGCTGCTTGCCGAGGTTGGAGTCGCTGATGACAAAGGTGTAGATACCCATCCCCAAGACGATCAAGCCACACAGGAAAGCTTGCGCCCGCTTGGGGTGCTCAGCACTCAGGCGCTTGATACGACCTTTGATACGACTTATAGACTCTTTGATAGAGGACATAGCTGCTGATAAGGGATAAACGATGTAACGTGCGAAGGCTCCCGGCTAGCGCATCTCAATGGATGAAGAGCGATCACTCTGCGAGTCGAGGACTCTAGGAGAGCCATAGATGGTGAGCTCAGAGGCTCCCGACAGCTTATAGCGTAGGGTGCCGCTATTGCGAATATCTGCGGAGGAGGCTCCAGAGAGTGAGAGGTCAAGGTCTGATACGGCTAGCTCCTCGCCATCAATCTCAGAGGCACCTGAGAGTGTAGCCTGCAGGTTGGTGATAGCGCCTTTTAGCTCACTGCTTGAGCTGCCTGAGAACTGCATAGTCATCTGGTCTAGCTGATTAACAATCAGATCGAGTTCGGAGGCTCCTGTTAGGTTTGCCATAGCTCGCTTGGCCTGTATAGTGCCAGATAGTTCGCTAGCTCCAGAAGCTTCGATGCTCACCTCGTCAGCTACGATAGCGAGATCCTCTATCTCTGAGGAGCCTGACAGATGAGCTGTGAACTGTGGTGCTTCAAACTGCCCAATGAAACAAGCCTCCGTAGCTCCCGCCAAGTCCATCTTGGTGATGTGGGGCATCGTGATATGGATGGTGATGTCGTCAGAGTCAAAGGGGTACTTGACATCTTGCTGCAAGCTGATGTAGAGGGTCTCACCCTTTTGCTCGATCTTGACATCGTCCTTATACTTCTCGGGAGCAGAGATAGACACCGAGTACTCAGCACCTTGTGTGATCTCGAGGTCCACACCACGATTGGCGTTGATCGCAGTGAAGTCTCTGAAGTTGACCTCTTGTTGTGTCATTGCTTTAGATCCTTTCTTGTAGACGCAACTAGAGGTGCAGCACCCACACAGGACGACAAGGAGGAGTATGGAGGAGGTTAGTATAGACTTATAAGACATGACTTGACTGGTCAATAGGTTGGTATGAGGTTCTTCAATTAGTTGTATCTTTGTCAGGTACTTCCTATTGATCGTCAAAGGTAACAAATTCTCTCATAAGACACGGCATTTGTAACTATGAAATATTTGTCTAAGTTCTTTATCTGCTCACTGCTGCCCCTCATACTGCTCTCTGCTAAAGGGCTAAAGGGTGCCAACATGTCACCGATCTGTAGCGACATGGATGAGCTTTTTGTACAGGTCCCTGACACACTATCTGATGAGGATATCGCCAGTATACAGCTGCCTGAAGTACGAGTCTATGGGACTCCTCACAGACCGCTCACTAAGACTGAGCGCTACGCCTACTGGCGTCGTGTGCGAGATGTCAAGAAGGTGCTACCTATCGCAGAGGAGCTGAGTCGTATGATTATTGAGACGTACGAATATGTGGAGACCTTCCCGACGGAGCGTGAGCGACGGGCACACTTGGCGCGAGTCAAGAAAGAGCTGGTCAAGGAATATACACCACGTATGAAGAATCTGACCCTCGGACAGGGACTGCTCCTCATCAAGCTGGTCAATAGAGAGACTGGCTCGACGGGATATGAGATCGTTAAGTCGATCTATGGCGGGTTTACCGCTACCTGGTACAACGCCTTTGCGAAGCTGTACGGGGGCAATCTAGATGTGAAGTTTGATCCAGAGCATGTTGAGGATGATGCGGTCACAGAGCGCATTATCTACCTTTGGAGAAACGGCTTGCTCTAGCACGCTTCCCCACCTACTAATCTTTAAGCAGTCGTAACACACGGTCGCACTGGTAGGTGACCGGCTGATGACCGTCGATCCAGTGTATAGGTAGTCCGCGGCGGGTCATGCCTCGGAACCAAGTCATCTGTCGCTTGGCAAACTGATGAATAGCGGTTGCTAACTGCTCCTCCATCTCGGCATAGCTCAGCTGACCCTGTAAGTATAAGGTGATAAAGCGGTACTCCAGACCATACGCAATGAGCGTGTCGGCGGGGACTTGCTCGTCGAGTAGTCGCTCCACCTCAGCGACCATCCCCTCCTCCAGTCTGCTCTGCAGACGCTGGTCTATGCGTCGTATGATCTCCTGACGAGCTAAGCGTAGCCCGATGATGAGTGGTGGCTTCTGCAGCTTGGCTTTACGAAGCGCCTCTCGGTAGGCTTGATACTGATCTGGGTACTGCGCATAGTGTCGTGCTATCTCGATGGCTCGGATGCACTTGCGTGCCGAGCTTGGGTCTACACGCTCTATGCGTGGGTAGCGACTGAGTATGGCTCGCAGGTCGGCTAGGCTGAGCTGCTCTAGCTCCTGTCGCAGAGCAGCGTCGGGTGGCACTTGGTGCATAGGCTTCGTCTGCAGCACCTGCTCGACATAGAGCCCTGATCCCCCGACAAAGATCGGCTTGAGCTGCTGCGAGACAACCTCGTGATATGCCTCGTCAAAGAGCCGCACATACTCAAAGAGGTTGAACGGCTGCCCAGCTGGGACAATATCTATAAGGTAATGAGGTATGGAGCCCCGCTCCGTAGTATAGGAGTCTAGATCCTTGCCAGTGCCTATGTCCATGCCGACGAAGACCTGCCTGCTGTCACCACTCAGTATGGCGCCATGCAGCTCCTCAGCCAGAGCCACACCCAAGGCGGTCTTACCGCAAGCGGTCGGACCTACGACTGTGAGTAACTCGGGGTAGTACACTAAATACGATACTTCAGCGAGGAGAGACTATCTACTGCTCAGAGAGCATAATGCCCTACCGATCAAAGAGCCTGCGTGATTAAATAGCCTGCGCAATATAGTTCAAAGCGCATAGGCGTGACTGATCAAAGAGCCTGTGCACTAAGTGCGATCCTTGCGAATGACATCGTGTGCGCCGCCCTCGATGATAGAGGTAGAGGAGACGAGTGTTAGCTTAGCATGCTCACGGAGAGACTTCAGGTCGACCGTGCCACAGCTACTCATCGTCGCTTTGATCTTGCTGAGCGTCTGATCGAGTGTGTCCTTCATAGGACCAGCGTAGGGGACGTAGCTGTCGACGCCTTCCTCAAACTTCATCGTCGTGGAGGCTCCTCCGCCGTCATAGCGCTGCCAGTTGTGCGCACGGTTTGACCCCTCGCCCCAGTACTCCTTGACAATGTTATTGCCGATACGAAGCTTCTCCGTGGGTGACTCATCGAAGCGCGCGAAGTAGCGACCCATCATAAGGAAGTCGGCACCCATAGCCAGTGCGAGCGTCATGTGGTAGTCATGTACGATACCACCATCGCTACAGATAGGCACATAGATGCCTGTCTCACGGTAGTAGTCGTCACGTGCCTGAGCTACGTCGATGACCGCCGTGGCTTGACCACGGCCGATGCCTTTTTGCTCGCGAGTGATACAGATAGAGCCACCACCGATACCGACTTTGACAAAGTCTGCGCCAGCCTCTACGAGGTAGCGGAAGCCGTCCTGGTCGACCACATTGCCGGCACCTACGATGACGCTGTCGCCATACTGCTCGCGTATCCAAGTGATGGTCTCCTTCTGCCATACCGAGAAGCCATCAGACGAGTCAATACAGAGCACGTCAGCTCCAGCCTCTACCAGTGCAGGCACGCGCTCCTTGTAGTCGCGGGTGTTGATACCAGCACCGACCATGAGCGTCTTATTGTGTGGGTTCTGCAGCTCGAGCGGGTTCTCCTTGTGGCTATCATAGTCCTTGCGGAATACGAAGTAGCAGAGTCGCTGCTCCTCATCAATGATCGGGAGCGCGTTTAGTTTGTGCGCCCAGATGATGTCGTTAGCCTCACTGAGCGAGATCCCTTTGCGTCCTGTAGTCAGGCGCTCGAAGGGAGTCATAAAGTCAGCCACCTTGCGATCCAGCGAGTCGGTCGATAGTCGATAGTCTCTACTGGTGACGATGCCGCATAGGATGCCGTCGGGGGTGCCATCATCCGTCACTCCGATGGTCGAGTGTCCCGTACGCTGCGTGATAGCTAGCACATCAGCGAGCGTATCTTTAGGGCTAACATTGGCATCGCTACGCACGAAGCCTGCCTTAAACTTCTTGACACGAGCCACCATCTCGGCTTCCTCCTCGATGGGCTGTGACCCGAAGATGAAGGATAGTCCCCCGTTTCGTGCTAGTGCTATCGCCATCGTGTCATTGCTGACGCTCTGCATGATAGCCGATACGAAGGGGATGTTGAGATTGATGCGTGACTCACCCTCACTAGGACGATACTTAGCTAGAGGAGTGCGTAGGGAGATCTTGTCCACAGTGCACTCGGGCGTTGTCAGTCCTGGGATGAGTAGATACTCGCCAAAGGTGTGCGACGTGTCAGGGAAGATGATTGCCATAGGAAAGCGAATGAATAGTGGTGGGTGAATGAGGTAGGCTCTTACGGGTACTGTCTAGCGTAGGAGTCTGTACTAGCGTAGTCTATTGGAGGCACGGACGAGTATGTCGTCCTTGATGATATTGCGCATAGCCAGGTACTGGCACAGTAGATTGATGATCGGCAGTACGATCCAAAAGCATATCTGGGTCGTCGCCTGCAGGAGATCAGCCTGTCGCCAGAGCATATAGCCGAAAGCAACGATAGCAGCGACCATCAGGAGGAGTCCGATGATCGTCAAGCGTATCTGTAGCTTGCGTCGCTTGTAGAGGAAGATCGTCGCAAAGGAGAGGATCGTCACCAGTGAGGTGAGTACGAAAGAGACTAGATTAAAGTACTTAATGCTAGTCCATCCCCTTGCTACGAGACCCGTAAAGTTGGCTGAGTAGCTCATATCCGCACCCGAAGGCACGACGGTACAGAGCGTCAGGAGCAGTAGTAGGGTTGCTGTCACCCCACTGAGGAATAGGTATAGAGTCTGAATGCGTTGCCACATAGTGCGGGTACGATCTAGAGATTTGCCCTATCTTAGTCCTGTGACTCCTCGTTTGGTAGACGGAAGTACACCTCGCCATTGAGAAACTCGGTGGTAGCCACGAGCGTAGGCTTGGGTAGCTGCTCGTAGTACTTAGAGATCTCAATCTGCTCACTATTTTCTGTGGGTGTCTCATCGAGAGCCTCCTGGTAGTTGGCCACCTCTTGTATCTTCTCGCGTATCTCGTCACGCATCTCTACGGAGATTTGATTAGCACGCTTGGAGATGATACGTACGGTCTCGTAGATATTTCCCGTCTGCTCCCAGAGCTCAGGCAGGGAGCGGGTGATCGTAGTCTGTGGTACGGATTGCTTCTTATTTGTTGTTGTCATAATGCGAAATTGGAGTCTTAGTATGTGAGTGTAGTGCCAGAGGAAGTATCTCTGCTTTTGTTTAGCTGACTATCATGCGCTGTGCGCGGTCACGCAGTGTCTTAGCACGCTTGATGTGCTTCCCCTCGGGGAAGGCGTTCTCATAGTTATAGTAAGCGTCTATGACCTCGCGTAGACGTCCCTGCTTCTTGCTCTCTACGCTATTCATCGCCTGCTGGTAGGAAGCCTCTACAATGATAAAGAGTAGATCCTCACGATGCTTGGTGTAGGGATAGGCTTTGAGCGCATTGCGGGCCGTGATGATGGCCGATATGTAGTTGTTACCTAGGTAGGTACCCAGGTTGTAGTATAGGTCTGCGGTGATTAGCTCTTTCTTGGCTAGGTTGTCCTGCAGGTCAAAGAGCATCTGCTCGACCTCCTTACGATGCTCACTCTGAGGATAAGCCTCTAGGTAGCTCTGGAGCTCCTTGAGCGCACTGTAGGTGACAGACTGATCTAGTCGTGGATCGGGAGCTATACGGTATAGTGCTAGTCCCGTCTTGTAGTGAGCCTCTGCGGCTCGTGGATCCTGTGGATACTTGCTGTACAGCCTGCGAAAGTACTCCGCTGCACTAGACTCCTGCTTGTTTTGTAGGAGTGCGTCGGCCATGATGTAGAGAGCCTGTGCACCCTCCTGCGTGCCTTCGTAGTGAGGTAAGACATCGACCATAAGCTCAGCCACGCGGCCATACTTACCCTCGTTGTAGTACTTCTTGGCATAAGAGTAGCGGAGCGTGGGGTCTTTAGACTTCTGTATGCGCATATACTCAGCACAACTACTCGTGAGTAGGAGCCAGCTGAGAGCGAAGAGGCTGATGAGCGTTTGTCTTGTCATACTTAATACCTGCAGGATACTATTGCACGCAAAGGTACGAAAAAAGAGATTAGAACGAGATCGCTCGTACTCCCCCGTAAGATTCTGCAGCTTTCATTACGAGTAGGATTAACACGCTGAGGTGTAGCGAATTGTGGGGAGTCTATGGTCTGTGCGTCTCTTGTGTCAAAGCGAGATGAGCTTTAAAGTCAAGAAGTTCATAATGTAGTATTTAACGGATGCAGATGCACAAACCGTCGACTTCCTACAAATCGCTACTCGTGAGAGTTGCGGAATCTCGGATTCTATCGGACAGCCGAAACTATTATTGACGGATGCATAGATAGGAGGAAAGGTCGCCGAAAAACTGCAAACACCTAGATTCAAAAATTGTATGTGCTACTGGGTACTGCGGAGCGAGATACAGACTGCAAGTAAATATACCTCACAGTGGGTATTGTGTTATCAATCAAGCAGCTATACCTTTGTGCCGTCATGGAAACAGCCTTTTTTAGAGCAATCCTTCGATTACCACACATCAACAAACGCTAGCGCATATGAAAGCATATATCTTTTGCATACTTCTCATCTTAGGAGGACTCATACCGTCATCTCTAGTGGCTACACCGTTACAGCTTTATGTAGATAATGTCGAAGTCTCAGAGAGCAATGCAGCAAATGTCCTCAAGGGGCAAGGAGAGGGCAGAGATGGCTGTGTTAGCTTTGATTACAAGACTTATACTCTAACACTCCGAGGAGCGAAATTGTCCAATAGCATCAAAATAACGGGAGAGCGTCCAGACCAGCTTATCACGGTACAACTCGAAGGAAAGAATGAAATAATCACCAAGAACTGGGCTTTTCAAATCTTTTCTCCTGTACTCATACAAGGCTCTGGGAGCTTATACATTCGTAGCTCGGGAAGATATGCCCGAGGCTTTTCTATCAGCGGGATGCAAGATGAGCTTTACCTTAAAATAAGCAAGACTACGGTGCGCGTCGAAGCTGTAAATGACAGCAATGATGGCGAGGCTCTCTTTTCCCCTGTAAAGAGAGAGGGATATGTCATAATCGAGGATGCTCACTTCTCTAGCATTGGACTTGTAGCTGGAATGAAGGAGCTATACCTACAGGGGTGCGATATAGTCAATAAGGATCAAGTATATCTCGGACAGCTCAATGATAACTGGGGCTATACATGTGCCGTCATAGCTACAATTTCCGATGATAAGCTCAACTATGGTCTACTACAGATCGCACCTGATCAAAGCTATCCCATTGCCATCGGACAGACTCAAGTGACCCGTGATAATGCCTCCGACATCCTTGCCTCCACTGGTACTTCCGGCTCTGCTAGTTATGACCCCAAGAGCAACACACTATACCTCAAAAACCTAGTCCTCGACACCAACCTAGAGAATGGAATATTCTCTCGCTTTGCTCCCATCGACAAGACCCTAACCATTGATTTGGAAGGCAATGTAGAACTACACAGCAAGCTCTCGGGGATGCTCCTCTTTGGCAATACCTGTATACAAGGTTCTGGATCAATCAAAGTATATGCCGATGATGGCAGCCAAGACTATGGAGGCATCCTCATCGCAGACAAAGACACGCTCACAGTACGAGACTGTCATCTCTTTGCTAGTGGTCCTTTTGCCCTAGGAGGGATTCGTCTACAAAGTCGCCTACTGATCGATAATGCGGCCCTCGAGCTCACCTGCACCAATAAGACAAGAGGAGCGACTATTGAGGGCTTTGACGCTCTCGTCTTACAACGAGTTTCCTTTATTAATCCTCAGGGGGTTCGCTTTGACGCTAACCTATGTGGGGCGACTACCGATGGAGTTACACTATGCAAAGAGCCTATACAGATAGCTCGAGCGAATTCGGTACAACACACACGCCCCTCTACACCCAGTATATCAACGTCACTAGGACAGCTGTCGATAGGACAGCCCGCCTCCCCGATGACTATCAAGGTGTACACACTATTAGGAGAGCTCATCTATGAGCAACTACTGACAAGACAAGTCACCATTCCTCTACTCTCTGGTGTTTATATCCTAGAGTTAGGTCTATACCATCAGACGATTCTAATCCCTTAATGTAAGATTGACAACTCTCATCCAATAAATAATCATTATGCCTCGATACGCCTCCGTCGTTTATACGACACTCGTTTTTTTCATCTTAATACTATCTCCTACCATCTTGCCTGCTCAAACAATCACCGTAGACAACGTCCTCATTACGCCAGATAATGCGTCAAACGTACTGGCTGGACTTGGAGCAGGCAAGGATGGGTGCATCTCGTATGACTCTAGGACTCGTACGCTCTCTCTGCGAGACGCCTCCCTAGACTATGGAATAAAGGTTACCAAAGCCCTAGATGAGGTCATCGTCCGAGTCGATGGAGAGTGCTCAGTCAACGCTGATAAATTCGGATTATATACCGAGGGATATGTGACAGTAATAGGCAGTGGAAAACTCAAAGTATCTTGCCCAAAGCCCTCTTCTGGAGCTTTTGCGATGAATAGCCCTGAGGCTATCCTTCGATTCAAGGAGTGCACTGTCGACGTTGTAGGTGTAGATGGAGCTTTTGCTGTTGCTTCATTATCTCGTGGACACGGGTTGCTGGTCTTCGATCATGTAAATTGGACTAGCACTGGTCTTGTTGGGGCAATGAATCGCATCAGTATCAAGAGGACGGATATCATGCAGCCTCAAGGTGGACGAGTAGGCATTAAGACTCCAGAGGATGGCCCTTCCTTCTCCGCAATAATTGGGAAAGACGGCAATGCGAATTCGGGTCTCTTCCAGCTAAAACGGAACAACAAGTATCCACTGCGTATCAACGACATTGATATCACGACACAAAATGCATCCAATATCTTCCCAAACTCTGTAATACCAGGAAGCTATGCGTACTACAATCCAAACATCAATCTTCTTAAGATATGCAATCTAGAGTACTACAATATGAATGTTCCCAATATTGAGAACTTTCATGACGAGACTGACCCGCCCTTGACGATTGAAGTGTATGGGGTCTGTCAAGCTTGGAGCGTATATGCTAGCATCTACAGTCGAGGGCCCCTAATTATCACTGGTCCTGGGAAACTCTTTGTCGAGACGAAAGATTTAAAGCTGGGAGCATCTGCCATAACCATAGATGATCGGCAGTCCCTAACCATCAAAAAGACAAATGTCTACGCTTCTGGATACTATGCCATAGGAGGACTAAAAGAAAACAGTGCTCACCTAACCATCGAAGACGCTTACGTTGAAATGAACTGTACGCGCCCCAATGATGGTGCCTCTCTCATCGGATTCCAATCGATGCAGTTGTATGGGGTATCTATTCTGGAGCCTCAAGGTGTAACCTTTGACCCCTCTGCGTCAGGATTACTATACAATGATGGTCGCCTAGTAAGAGAGAGGGTCGTTATAGGCAATGATCAATGGAATGCTATCTCCCGACCTAGCCAAGAGAAGTTCGTAAGCAATCCTATCATCAAGACAAGTGGTCACACCTTGACTATCGACCTAAGAGATGAGAGAAGCAGAACTAACACTGCTTTTCTATATGACAGTCGAGGAACTGAGGTTACAAGAGTAGAGCCAAATACTCAAGTTCACCTACAGCTTTCTCCAGGCACCTACATCATTATATGCGGAGATTACGCACAGAAAATCATAATCTCCTAAAGTCCCTCCCCCTACTTTTACAACAAGACAAACTATATTTAGACCAAATACTACAATGCGTTATATCAACCTTCATCACATCCTATGTACACTACTCCTCCTGACCAGCAGCACCATCGTGTATGCTCAGGGAAAGGTGTCTCTAGGTCTCGAGGTAGAGCCAAAAGGCTCAGCGACCATAACCTGCACCGATGAGCAGGGCCACTCTTACGATAGCTGGGATAAAGTTCCCCAAGGAACCCTGCTAACCATCACAGCAACCCCTAATGCAGGATACAAGATTGACTTTATTTGGCTTGATGGTGTCAAATACAAAAACGACACCCTGACTCCCCTCCTCGATAGTGAAGGGCGAGCCACAATCAAGCATACCGCCACTGGCTATATGCTCTCATATACTGTATATCTAGATAAGGTAGAGACACCTCAGCCGAAAGACTTCACCATAACTATTGCTGAGCCCAATAGCGCGCATGGGCGGATAGCCGTTGTGGACTTCTATACTAAAGAGGAGATTCAAGACAAAGCCAAAGTGCAACCAGAGACAATCATCGAAGTAACAGCTTTCGAGTACGAAGGATTCGAAATCGAATCTCTACAGATAGGAGAGAAACAGCTCTCTCGTGACGAGCTCAACATCTCTGATCATGCTACCGAAGGTATTCAGTACACTGTGCAGAGCGACATCTCTATAGTTGCGACTTACAAGCCCACTGCCCAAGAATGTGAGGTGACGATTACAGCGCCAGATGAGAATCACGGGCGGATATCCGTTGTGGACTTCTATACTAAAGAAGAAATTCAAGACAAAGCTAAAGTGCAGCCAGAGACAATTATCGAAGTAACAGCTTTCGAATACGAAGGCTTCGAGATCGAATCTCTGCAGATAGGAGAAAAACAGTTTTCTCGCGACGAACTCAACATCTCTGATCATGCTACCGAAGGTATTCAGTACACAGTGCAGAGCGACATCTCTATTGCTGCAACCTATAAAGCTAAAGAGCAAAAAGCATCCATATCTTGGATTACTCCCCCAGCAACTGAAGGTACGCTAAAAGTCCTCTCTTCATCAGGGACCGAATTAAATATGCCCAGCACTCTGCCTATTGGAGATCAGATTACCATCGTCGTGACTCCGCAAGATGGCTATACCATTGAGGGAATACGTATCAACACCCTCTTCATCCCAGCCTCTAGCCTTACAGCATCAACTGAAGGAGGAAGCCTCTACCATCATCGCCTTTCAGAAGATGTAGAGATCTCGGCAGCATTTAAGCCCATCACCCCTCCCACATACACGCTATCCTTCAGCTGGCCTAAGAGTGTAGACACTCTAGTTACAGCCACATGCGGGGGTAAAACAATAACTTCTGGAGTACTACTACACGAGGGGGATGAGGTCACATTCTCACTGCAGGACAACGACAATTACATCGTCGACCATTGGAAGGTAAATGGCTCAACAAATGCTATGGGAAGTCCAACACTAAAACTCACAATGCCCAATGAATCCGTCAATGTAGAACTCCTAGTCAAGGAAGTAAAGAAACACAAAGTCTCATTTCAGTTTAATGGAGAAGGTGGTATGGTCACTGCTCTAGCCAATGGACTTGTTGTATCTTCAGGAGCTTCTCTACTAGAGGGTACAGAGATTACTTTTGAGGCACACCCATTTGAAGATGAAGGATACACAATTGAAAAATGGACTTATAATGGGGAGATAGTAAACGACAAGAACCCCGTCTACAGAGTCACCCTCAATGCGGATATTAACGTGTCAGTGCAATTTGTCAAGGCTGATGCTATCCCGACCCTCTCTATCGATAACAAGTTCTCGCCATGCTATCATCCTGTAGGACAGGTGTGGATTATCCCCTTCGGCAAGAGCATTTGGCAGCTACATAGTATTTCTGGAGACTTGATTGCTGAAGGAGAGAGTAACGCTGTAGAGGCTTATGCCCTTCCTAGTGGAGTTTATCTACTAACTATCAATAACACCTCCTATAAAGTTGTCAAGCCTTAGCTAGGCTTTTTGCGTGATAACATGAGTCTTGTGTCAGATTTGCCGACTCATATATCCAGCTTCACATAGAGCTACAAGGGGGAGAAGACTCCCTAATATATACCCCCCCCCCACCTGGAGTGTACAGAGGCACTTAGGTGAGGGGGGGGGCTTGTGGCATTGGAGAGACTTGTTCCCCAGTGGTTGACGCAAAGGTAAGGGCGATCGTCCGGTGGAGACTTGTCTTGTGGCGGGTATGCGCTCGCCTTGCTGAGACAAGCCTAGTCCTCCGACTTTGAGCTGTGCGAATGCAGTGATCGCTGGGGTGCGGAAAAGCGAAATGCCTAAACGTACTTGAGACTTGTGAAATCGAGAGTCCCCGTTTATGGAAAAGTGAAGATACCCTAGCCGTCTCATGTGAGTCGGCTAGGGTATTCAGGTATAGATGGTCTGCGTCTAGAAGGAGTAGAGCGAGCTGATAGACTCGTGGCTGCAGACGCGGCGGATAGACTCGGCAAAGAGCTCGGCGACGCTGATGATGCGTACCTTCTCGCTCTTCTTAGAGTAGGGTATCGAGTCGGTGAAGATCATCTCTGTCAGACCAGACTGGTCAATGCGCTTGGTAGCTGGATCACTCATGACAGCATGTGTCGCAAAGGCTCTGACAGACTTAGCACCATGCTCTAGCATGAGGTCTGCAGCCTTTGTCATAGTGCCGGCCGTGTCGACGATATCATCGACGAGGATTACATCCTTGCCAGCGACTTCACCGATGATTGTCATCTCGGCCACCTCGTTTGCCTTAGCACGACGCTTGTGACAGATGACCATGGGTACTCCAAAGTGGCGGGCGTAGTTATTAGCACGCTTCGTGCCACCTACGTCAGGCGTCGCAATGCAGAGGTTCTCCACAGGGATGTTATGTTCGATATACTCTGTGAAAACCGTAGAGCCGTATAGGTGATCTACAGGTACGTTGAAGAAGCCTTGTATCTGGTCTGCATGTAGATCCATCGTAATGAGGCGAGTGATGCCAGCTACTGAGAGTAGGTCGGCAATCAGCTTAGCACCGATGGAGACACGAGGCTTGTCCTTGCGATCCTGTCTAGCCCATCCGAAGTAGGGGATGACCGCTGTGATGTAGTGTGCTGAGGCACGCTTTGCCGCATCGATCATGAGTAGTAGCTCCATGATGTTGTCGGCATTGGGGTAGGTGGACTGTACGAGGAAGATGTCCTTGCCACGGATGCTCTCTTCGTAGAATACGGCAAATTCGCCATCGGCAAAGTGCTCGGTACGCATTTTGCCCAAGGGGCAGCCCAGTGAGTCACAGATCTTCTCAGCGAGGTTCTGAGAGGCTGAGCCAGCAAATACTAAGTAGGGTAGTTCGTTCATTGCATTATCAGTATAGAGACAATCAGTGCCACAAAGGTACGACTTTAATAATAAATGGCGGTTGCGACCACTCGATTGAGTAGGGCTGACACACTATATATAATGGACTCATCTATTCCTCGTTTTGTCGCTCATGTGCAGCTTCTGACAGCGCGATTGTGATGCGTTATCCCTGACTGAGACTGTTGCATAAAGGCGAATCGCTGTGTTGCTTTCGGGATTCAGCTTCGGTCACATACGGAG
>ERZ773148.315-NODE-315-length-42010-cov-16.096317_pt1 | contig 42010 bp, 38 predicted proteins | sample MGYA00580846_ERZ773148 | MGnify/ENA primary metagenome ERZ773148 (study PRJEB29015, sample SAMEA2737879) | human gut metagenome | biome: human gut; feature: human-associated habitat; material: faeces | place: China | collected 2012 ... | reverse complement strand
AAGAAGTACGATTTAGTAATTCAGATCTTCAGAAATCAATGGATGTTATATATAATGCTTTATATTCATATGAAGAAACATACAACAATATCGAAAAATTTAAAACTTCATATACAACTGCATTAAATTCTATCAAATCTAAGTATCTTTCTGAATTAAATAAACTCATTACAGATAATAATAAAACTAATGATGATATAGATAGTAAAGTAACTAAAACCGAAAATACTCATTATAGATATAATACATATTTTAATGAAATGGAAATAAAAATGGATAATTCATCTTCTCCATCTTCTGGAAATGGTAATAAATCTAATAATAGTAAAATCATAACTAAAAAATACGATAGTGGTGTTTCTACTCCAGGTTCAGAAACAGCTAAACAAAAAGAATCTACAATGAGTAATCAAAAAACAAATTCTTATAGTAAAGATAATTCTGAAGATATAGAATCTAAAGCAAAAATTGTTGGAGATACAAACAATTCTAATACAGTTACTATTACTGGCGATGATGGAAAATCAACAACCACAAATTATAAACAAATGTCAGAAAAGTATGATGTAGATAATTATATTCAAAACTGTAATGATTACTTTTCTGCATACCAATATATCAGAACACAAACTTTTGCTGCAATGTTAACTTCTATAGAATCTATGAATAATGATTATATGAATTTAATAAGAAACCATGTAATCTCGTATCTCGGACAGGTTAATAATGATTCAGATAATACTAATACTAAATATGTAAATACAAGTAATACAACAAGAACCACAGCAAGTGTACCAGTATAATAATAAAAAATAAAATTTTATTAAACCTACTAACACGAAGGAGCTACCCGAATTGGTAGCTCCTTTAACTTACTTTCAATCAATTAATTTTAATCAGATATTGAATACTTTCTTGTCACCGTTTTCACCATTGTATCTTTCTACCAAATCAAACCAGAAATTTTTCAGATGATCTCTATATACAGTGCGATCATTGAAATCACTGAACATATAGATTGTAAATGGGTTATCGAAATTAATGTCGAGGAGATTAGGATCATAGTATCCTTTACCCTCTACAGCTTCCTTGAAGATTTTAACAAGGATTTCGAAATTGTAGCTAGTTGTCACTTCAAGAAAAGCATCTCGAAATACTTCCATATACGTATCAACGTCGTAGCTATTTCTAGCTTTGTTAAGTTCAATGTTGATACGTACTGTTACATAAAGTTTAATTACGTTGTACATATCAGTAATGGATCTATCTGGCATTTCAGATAGAGTATCATGATACGATTGAATACAGGAAAATCAGCATTTTCAAAACTAGAAACAACGTCCTCCCAATGCATCGGTTTGGTGATTCTGTTGAGACGCTCAGTAGCAACTTCAATCAATTTCTTGAGAGAAGTTACACTTGTGACATCACTGATGATGTTGCTATCAGAAAAATTATCGATTGTCTTGTTCGGAATTGTTGTGATGATATCCTTCACCATTTCCGGTCTTCTTCTCAAATTTCTGTTGTTTGTGGTTGCCTTTGTACTGTTGTTAGTTGTGTTAGCGTTCATGGTTGTTAGGGCTCCTTAACCCTTATATGTAATATTATATATTACATATAGCTAGATGACGAGTCTAGACTTTTAGGATCATAGTGTTTTTATTATCAGTGTATGAATAAAGGTGATCCTTATATTAAATATACATATTAGTATATTAATATCCTCTATTCACTATTATAGTATATAATTATAATATATAGATATTACAAAATTACATTAATAAGAATTTGTATGTAGAACCATTTAATAATTTATTATATAAAAGGAGTGTGAAATGAATTGGCTAGAAATTCAAAAGAAGAACAAGAAGAAAAAAATAGTATAAAATCTATAAATAAACTTAGCTCATTTGTTCAAGACAATTTAGATAAATTGTATACTAGTACATATTATTCACAGCCATCTAATAAACATGATTTAGATAGTATTAAAAATAAATTAGATACATCTATAGATGGTATAGTTTCTAATAATACGGTTAATTCTGGTAAGGGTTCTTTATCTACATTATATTCTAGAATTCAAGATACATCTAGTAACGGTAGTGAATTTACACCATCAAATACAGAATCAGGAAAAAGCTTAGAATCTTTATTAAATGATAATTCAATTATCGAAGGCGGATTAATGGATTTTGTTAATGATACTACTACTATATTTGATTATGATAATAAGATAGATACTATAGTAAAATATATGCCTAAATTACAGGAAGCTTTAGATTGTAGAAAAGATAATGTATTATCTGCTGATCATTTTAGTAAAGATTTTATTAATGTATCATCTTCAAATTTAGACAATGACGCTGAATCATATAATGAACATATTAAAGAAGTAAAGAAAAGATATAAATTTCAAGATTTAGCTGATGAAGTATATGACCAAGCATCTAGATACGGCGAAGCTTTTGTATATATTGTTCCATATAAGAAAGCTGTAGCTAGATTATTGAAACAGAAAAATAATACTGTGAATAGAGCAGATATTAATTTAAAAGAATCTATTATTATAACAGAAAATTCATCTATAGAATTAGATGACCTTCCTAAAGGCATCACAGAAGATGATCTGAAGTCGTTTGGACTTTCCAATTTTAATGTAGAATTGAATACTAATGGAATGATAAACAGTGTTGTTGAAAATTACATTAAGATAGATAAAGCATCAAAAGCATTAAATGAAATGGCTTTAAACTATGGAGAAGAAATATCTGAATCTATTTGTGAATCGGACGCTACTACAATTAGAGATGTGGTTAAAGGTAGATTCGATAAAACTATAAAAGATGATTTAACTTTTGATAATTTTGATTATCGTGGTAGTGATGGATTAATATCTAATAATAAAGGTAATAAACGTTCAGGTAAACCGAGTAAAAATTCTATTATAGATGTACCTGGTAGTATTGTTAAGATTCTAGAAAGAAAACATGTCATTCCTATTTATATAGAAGAACATTGTTTCGGATATTATTATGTAGAAGTAGATGGTCCGTATAGACCTGAAGATGATTACGATAAGATGCAAGATCCTACAATGTCATTAAAAGGATCCAATTCTATTTTAAGTACAAATAGTATGACTGATCAAACTCAAAAACAAAATAATATTCTTAGATATTTAGCAAATCAAATATCTAAATTTATTGATGTAAACTTTGTAAATACTAATCAAGATCTTAGAAATGAAATTTATATGATTTTAAAATATAATCAAGATCATAATTCTAATGAAATGAATAAAATGAGAGTAACATTTATTCCTCCAGATGATATGGAACATGTGTATTTTAAAATGAATCAAGATACTCATAGAGGTATTTCTGATTTAGATAAATCATTATTTCCTGCCACATTATATGCTTCTATGTATATCACTAATTGTATTTGGACAATGACTAGATCTCAAGATAAAAGAGTATATTATGTAAATCAAACAGTTGATACTAATATTTCTAAAACATTACTTAATACCATTAACCAAATTAAAAAAGGAAATATGGGTATTAGACAAATTGAAAATATTAATCATATTTTAAATATTACTGGTAAATTTAATGATTATGTAATTCCTAGATCATCTTCTGGACAATCTCCTATAGACTTTGAGGTTATGCAGGGACAACAAATTGAATTTAAAACAGAATTAATGACATTATTAGAAGAGATGGCAGTAAATTCTACAGATGTACCAATGGAAATGATTCAGATGAGACAATCTGTAGATTATGCAGCACAATTAACAATGTCTTCTAGTAAATTTTTAAGAAAAGTTTATAATAGACAATCTAAATATCAAGAGAATTTATCTAGAATGTTTAATAAAATATATAATAATGAATATGATGATAATATCACATTATCAATTAAATTACCACCACCGATGTTCTTAAACATTACAAATACTAATCAGATGATGACTAATGTTAATGAATTCTCTCAATCTGTTGCAGCATTAATGCTAGATGAAAATGAAGATGATAAAGTAAAATCTGCTGTAATTAGAGAAATTAATAAGAATAATTTGGGTTCTTATTTAGATATAGAAAATCTTGAAGAAATAACAAAACGTGCTAAACAAGAAGCGGCTAAAAATATCAATAATAATAATGAGCAATAAAATATGGGGTGTAGCATAATGCTACACCCCATTAAATTATTATAGTTTATACATTCTGCCCAGCAGCATTCTGTGCATAATTAGTTAATACACCAGTAGCCATCGAATTCTTCGATGCATTAGCAGCTGCTGATATAGCGGAAGCATTTTTACTACTATTGATATAGTGTTCACCATTAGACATGTTCTTAACAGTGTCAAGATAATCGAACGAAGACTCATTATATGGATTACCATCAGTATCATTACCACCACTGTTAGACTTATGAGCTGTCCATTTATTAGTAGCAGATCCAGTATTACCATCAACACCAACTGTACTATCAGTAACCTGACCGTTAGTATTCCAAACAGGCGATGTTTCAAAATCAGTATCGTTACCAATTTTAACTTCAGCAATACCCTTATACTTGAAGTTATTACTATCGACGATAATACGAGAACCAGTAACGTTAGCAGGATTACGCATAGCTAAGAGCATTTTTTCTGCTTTCTGGTAAACGTAGTCATTGTTAATAAAGAAACCATTGAACTGTAAATTCAATGGAACAAATCCAATATCTCCTTTATCACCATCATAAAGATCAGAGAACGGTGCTGATGTAGGCTGTGCAGCACAAATCAAGAAAGCACGTTCAATCTTTGTCATAGTGTTATCTGTGATGAAATACATAAATGTAAAACATTCACGATGTGGACCAGGATCCTTACCAGAACCAAGAGAACCTCCAGAACCCTGTCCAAAAACATATTCATCAATAAGACCATGATATGTTTTTACCTGAGTATCTTTATCTTTAATACCAGTCAAATACAATTCGTGGAACTTGGTCATAATAGAACCAGAACGTTCAAAGAACTGCATATTAAACTGAGTAGTACCTGTCTGAGTAACCTTATTAATTAACTGAATAGAACGAATACCATTAGTAATTTCACCATTAGATTCACCAGTAATATTTTCAATATTATCGATTCCTCTAAAGTCATTCTCTAAGACATGGATATAGTTATATACGATATTTTTAATATCATCATCTTTTTCAGCTAAATCCATCATAAAATCAGGTGCTTTGATAACAACTAAGAATGGATAACCTTTTTCATAGAAATCCCACTGTTCAAGGTTACTGAAGTCAGTAACACCTCTCATCAAGTTATATCTAAGGATATCTCTAGGAGTTTTTAATCCTTTAAATGCACCAGATGTAGCAATACCTGTAGCGGTAGTACGATTAGCCATTAATTATTTCCTCCTTTCTTATACAGTAGTAACACTCTCATTAAGTGTGCTATAATTCAGAGCAGTGATAGTAAATACTTCAGCCTGTGCAAACGGACGGAATACAACTTCGATAGCTGCATAGAAAATCTTATTTGCAATAGCTTCATCATTTTCGATGTAACGGAAACGTACAGAAGCGAAATTAGATTTATGAGCGTTAATTACTACATTAACTGCTTTCTGATATGTATCTAAATCATCAGTATCAACAAACGAGAATCTAGCAGCTGGACATTCTCTACGAATATCTTGCATAAGTAAATTTACTAAAATTACATTATTAACATAGCTAAATTCAGAGTTTGTTGGATTAAGTGTATATTCTGTATCAACAACAAATGCACCATCATAATAGCAACCGTAGTTTACACCAAGATCACACATTAACTGCTTTTCGTTTCTGATAGTAGAATCATCAGATGGATATGACATTCCAATATTATTTAAAGATGTCATATTGCTTGTTGGATAAATTTTAGGAATATAGTTAACTGTGCCGTTGATTACGTCACCAATAATAATTCCATTACCTTTACCAGCAAATACCTTACCAGGACCAGAAATAAAATGATTAATAAATACATTAGATAATCCATAAGTACCAGTAACAGTAATCTGTTTATTAGTATAAGGATCTCTAATATTATAATACAAGCAAGTTACATATTCATGCATATCTCTAATATATGGCTGAGTAATAGTATCTTCTCCAGTAAAGCTAGTACCAGAATCTGTACTAGGAATTAATTCACTACACTGTTCATAAGATTTAACTTTACCAATTCCCATATCCATAAATGCAATAAAGTCACCACGATAAGCAGCCAATCTTTGAATAGCTACCTTTGTAGTATTACAATAATTAGCATCAAAGCAAGCTGTAGGGAATAAAATATCTAAATTAAAGATATCTCTATCGAAAGAACCATCAAAGAATCTAGTATACTGTATATCGTATAAAGAATTTTTAGTATATGGAATATAGATGGTATAATGACCTTCATAATTCTGTGTAGCATCATATTTTTCGCCATCTTTTACACTATTGTATTCTAAATTCTTTCCGTTTTTGTACATTCCTTCACCATGTACAAAACCACTATTTACAATATCTTTATCTATATAATATTTAAAGAAATTAGATTCGTTGATAGGATCAAGAGTACAATCAGTAATAACAGTACCAACAGGCAATCCTGTGATAGATGCAATCTGAATACCATCACTATTATTAGGAATAGTAAATGTACCATAATCTGCTTCTATAGTTTTAACACCATCGGTTCCAGTTAAAGTGATATTTTCCTTAGGATACATAGATAAATCATAACCATCTGTACCATACATTAATCTTTCAGAAATACCGTACTTATTACGTTCTGGATAATTATAGAAATAATATCTAACGTCAGTTGTTTCTGAATCTTTTTCAGTCATATTGGAAGATCCATTAAATACGTTAACTGATAATCCAGATACACCAGCTACAGGTAAATCACTATAATTATATCTGAAATTTCTAATCTTTAAAATCTTATTCTTATAATTAGAAATACTTTCGTCATCAATATAAGGATAAGAACCATTAATATTATGACCGAACAATAAGTCATTATTAGAGAACATATCATCATCTGTTGTATCAAGATAAGACTGTAAAATATTTAATAATTTTTCATAAGAATCATAATGCATCTTAACTCTAATCTGAGTAGAAACAGTATTTACAGCAGATTCGATATCCATAGTATAACCAGTATTATTATTTCTAGTATATGGATTTAAAGAGAAAGTGAAATTCTCTAATGTATTATCAGATTTATAATCAGAAATTTTTAAATTATAAATAGATTTCTTTAATGTTTTAGAAAAATTACTATCGTAATTGATAGCCATAGTCTTTGTAGATTCGCCACGACCATTATCCGCTACAGTGAACAGTGGGAAAATATATTCTACATTACCAGCAATGGTATTATAGATAGTTTCAAACTGTGTTTCTACGATAATATCAAATAAGCTAGACGGGATATTTTCACCATGGTCATCCCATAATGCATATGTTCCACCTTCGTACTTACCTGTTTCGTAATTAAATTTATTCTGATTTTCACCATGTTCCATCGGTGCGATAAATGTACCATTATTAAAATACAAATCTTCCCATTTTGTATTATAATCACTCTTCTTAGTATTATCAATGAATGTATAAATTTCATTATCGTTTTCAGAGAATTCGATAAGTTCTTCACTTGCACCATTCTTAAATGCAGACAAATATTCTACAGCAGAATCATTGGTTACATATGTTTTATTACCTACACTCTTAGTAAACACATCACTCCAATGTTCTTTCTTTGTAGTTACAGTTTTTGTTGTATTTGTAGAAGTAGTATAAGTAGCTTCTAATGTAGCATCTTCTTTACCAGAACCAACAAAAGCAGTATTGAATTGATCACATGTGATATAGCAATAATTACATTTACTTCTCTGATCTTCATTCAAATATTCATTATACTGCTCAAATGTAATAAGATCTCCCATTTTAACATTAATTTCACTAATAACAGCATTAGATACAATAGCAATATGGAATCTCTTTAAAAGCTTATCTGCTGAAGAGCTATCTTTCGATGCACTAGCACGAATAGTATCACTAGCAGCTTTAACAGATTTCTGTACTTCATACTTTTCAGCATTAGTAGAAGGCTTCTTTGTTTCTTCTTTTCTTTCGAAATTATCAGAAGCTTTATCATGCTTAGAAACAAGAGTTAAATATTCTGTAGGTGTGATCAAATCACCTACTTTATAAGTATTTCCATCATAAGTACATTCAGTTTTAGCACTATATGTCACATAAATATCGGATACTTTATAAACGATACTATCATCAACTTTCTGTAATGTTTTACCCCACAGATAAGTATCAACAGAAATACCACCTACAACAGATTCGGATACAGAAACACTACTATATGCTTCAGGAAGAATACTATACTTTTCTTTATGTCTATGACTATATAATTCATGAGAGAATGTATCGATTGTTCCATCAGGATTCTTATCACTCTGACAGAAAACAGATAATCCAGTATTCATATATTTCAATTTTGTTTCATTAATAACTTTATTAGAATTAATCGTTTCTACAACTTCATCAAAGTATTTAGAATATAAATCTTTATATTCATATAAATCAGAAGTATCAATTGTAGCTGTAGGAACACTAATAACTAATGGAGTTAAAATATATTTAGAACCACCAGTAAGTTCAGCTTTCTTTACATAATACTTACCAGCATTTTCACCAGTTTTTACTTTCTGTACAGTGATTTTACTATTTTTAACTTTAGATAATACCATACAAACAGTAGCGTTTGCTAAATGGGCATCATCTAATACCACTCTTTTAGAAATAAGAGTAGCACCGCCATTAATATTCATAGAAGCCTGTAATAATGGCTGTCCATATTTATTAAAAAGAACATTAGCCTGATTACCATACATGCTATAAAAACCTGAACCCGATACTGTATTAATACTTTCTGGACCTTTTACAGATCTAAAAGTAGAAAGGTATACAGGTGCAGAAGGGTTTCTAGTAGCAACTGCAACACTAGCAGCAACGTTAGTATTGTCTACGAGTTTAAACTGCGAGCCAGGGTATCTGCTCATTTAAATTCCTCCTTTTATAAAATTTTAGAATTGAAATTTTAATCATTTGACCCTACATAGCTAATATGTGGATCTTTTATAAATATGTTAAAAGAAAGAAATAGACCCGTTAGTCCATCATAATTTTTTCAATAGGAGATTCTTTATCATTTTTATTAGTAATAGAACTAATAACAGCATCATCCCATCGTTCACTTGTTAATGCAGTAAATGGAGAAGATATTTGTGGGATATCTCTAATGTTTACCATATTATAAGCATTCATATCATTAGTTTTTGATAATCTAAATGGTTTATCTAAATCATTAATAGATCTAGCCAATTCTGAAATTACAACACCCATAATTTGTAATGATACATTATATCCATTACCAGAAAGAATTATGTTATCTAAGAAATATTCTTGTAGTTTATTATAGGGAATAGTGTTTGGAATATTGCCATATTCTAATAATTTATACCATTTATCAAGGCATGCAGCATCATTAGGAATATTGTAACTAACAACAACTACTCCATCTTTATAATATTTTAATATTTTATAATCTTCTTCTTTACTATTTTTAGTAAGTTTTAATCCTTTTACTATTTCTATATCATCTGGTTTTGAAATGAATGTAGTAGGAAAATTAAAATTCCTTAATCCTCCTATAGGTTTATCATTCTTATCATATAAAGCATATGAGAAAATACCAAATAAATATGCATATTCACCAGACAATTCACATACTTTAGTATCAAATAATTTCTGAGGAATAAAGAATTTAAGACATCCTTCTTGAGAAAATAATAAAGAATCATCTTTGACTTTTATGAAACTAGGTGTTTGCATTTGCTATCATCCTTTCAGTTTATTAATAGTGTCGTTTAAAATGCTTATCATTTCATCTTTAGTAATATATTCTTTATTTTTATCCGAATTATCATTCGATTCTCTATTTAAATTATAGTATTCATAAAAATCCGAAGTAACTGTACCTGTTCCTAATACTTCATCACCATACCATTTATTTGATACATCTCTAGTATCACCATGTACTAAAGTATAACTATCTGTAATATTAGCTATACCACCAAATCCAATATCTTGCATATAACAACAGATTAATTTAGAACTGATAGGATTTCTATCTTGGTCTAAACATTTAAAATCTGCTGCCATTCCTTTAGTATGCATTCCTTTTCCAGTACCACCTACAGAAACATCATGGTCTGGACATCTAAATCCACTAGTTATAATGATTGCTCTACAATTGAAATGATTATGAATCATTTCTAATAAATCTATAAGTTTAGAATCAATCATATAATCATGATTTTTACCACATTGACAAGCAAATTCACTTGAATTAAAATGTGGGCTCAATTCAATAGAATCTCCACTAGAATATGTAATTATATTATTTTCCATATTTCATATTCCTCCTTTTATATAATTACTGAAATGTTCGAGGAATAAAACAGGTAGTGCATTTAAGCACTACCTGTATTTTTAAAATAATTTATATTTAGGTTTGTCTTCTTTAAAAATTATCCATCTTAAATAATCATCTAATATTATACCTACTACACTTAGTAATAACCAATAAAGTGAATTTTGTAAACAAATTTGACCCATAAAATTTAAGCATTTATCTGAATAATTCCATATATTCAATCCTAATTTTATATTTAGAATATATCCAGATATAAATTCTATAATGGTTATAATTATAGAAGATATTATAGCTTGAGTACATATAGATATCGATTTAGGAAATATTTCATTGATCAACCCTACCAATATAAAACATATACCACCTACCAATATCATAGTCCAATGAGAATATCCTCTACAGATACATTCTAAAAAATAATATAATATTCCACCAATTAATAAGAGAAAAATATATTTGAATATAGTCTTTAAAGATCTATTCATAATATATCACTCCTTACTCTGTATTAGTAGCGGAAGATGATGTATCTAATCCTAAAAGATTTTTAAATTCAGTATTCAATGGTTCTGGTAAATCCATACCATAAGTAATTTTAGAGATATCATCAATAGAATTGAGAGAATTGATATAATTTTTTAAGAAGTTACAATATGTAGTATGATATGTAATCCATTGAGTAGCTGTTGTGATAACACCCATAATTTCTTCTTTAGAAAATTCTCTACATTTTTCTCCATCTGCATGATATAATACTCTACCACCTTGATTTACAACTAAAATAAGATTAGACAAATTAATCTGATCATAAGTACCAAGACTAAAATGTTCATTATTATAGTCAATACCATTTGTAATAGTAATTTGTGATGTTGACGAAATCTCACTAATTTTATTAGCTTTAGCTAAATCTAATTTAATTTCATCAACATTAGATGAACCTTCTTCAATAGCTTCAATAGCGTTAATTGTATCACGTGCTGCTTTTCTTTTAACTAGTTCTGATACAAAATCGAAAGATTTTAAATTACCATACATAAAATCTTCCATAAATTTCATCATTGAATAATCAGAAGAATTTAAATAGTTTTTATTTTCTCCAATATTAATACTATTTCTTTCAGTATTTAATTCTTCTTCAGTAGAACAATAAGAATTATATAATGCTTCTTCTTCTGGTGTGGCATCTCTTACTACACCATTTTCTAAAATCTGCATAAATAAATCACCTCCATTAGTTTATTTCAGTATCATCTCTATTAAAAGTAAATGTTCCACATGTTGTAGAATACATTTTTATTTTAGTACCTACAGGAAATCCTTTTAATGCTGTACTATCTGTAACATTAATCATTCTAAAATCTATTTTAATGATACCTCCATTCATCATCATAGGTGTGATATCACATGAAGAATTGGATGGATCAATTTTATAATAAGATTTTGCATTTTGTGGAGCATAAGCACCAGTAGAATCTTCTACACTACTAGCATATTCATTTGCTAATGGAGAGAAAGATATATTATCACTAATAGATTCTTTATATCTATCATATGCGTTATAACTAGATGAACAATTAGTTGCATAAAAATCTATATGTAATGCCCCATCAATAACACTAAAAATAAAATCTAATAAATAACCCTTAGAAGAATTAGTACTTACAGTACTAGATACAAAATAATTATATTCAGCTAAATTGTTTTCATTCGTATGGTTTAAAAATGGAATATTATAGCAAATATTTTTACTATTATTTTTACCAATAATAGATAATCCTAATTTCGGTAAAAATGCTTTTAGTGATGTTTCGTTTATAGATGATAATCTAGGAATAAATATTCTAGCTAATATTTTTTGATATCCTATATAATTGTAACAATCGGATTTCTGAATATAACCATCTGTAACAGTAGTACTAATTGTTCGTATACTTGTTTCACCAGAACCTATTGTTCTGTTTAAAATTTCAGAATACTGTTCACGTCTACCATAGTTTTGACCATTAAAAGTTATGATGCCAGAAGATCTATTGTTTGTAGCTGCAAAATTAGCTAAATTAATTGTTGGTGTAGCTGTATCATCATTTACTATATTCATTGTACAGGAAGCACCAACACTAGCTACAGGTCTTTTAAAATTATTACTGCTATCAGCAGTTCCATTTGTCCATTGTGGAATAAATGATTTAATTACAGATGCTTTAGAACCATATGACAATAATATAACGTTTTTAATATTAGAAGAAGATCCTGCTGGACCAAAATTTGTATAATTTATGGCTAGTGTCGAATTAGCACAATTAATACATCTAGTATATCCAGAATTGATATTACAATACCCTGTATATAAATAAGAATTTCTACCTAAAACAAATGTGGAACTGTTTGATAAATTAGTACTATCATGATTTATGAATTTAGTGAATATTGTTGCATTGACTAAACTAAATGCACCAGTTATTTTTGTAGTACATCCTTTATTAGAATTATAATCATCGTCGGTAGTGTAGCTATCACTATTACCAACAAACATAATATATCTATTTCTTACCATATATAAAGCACCATTATTAGGTGTAGTGTAGGTACCTTTTCCAAAATATATATTAACACACATATAGTTTGCTGTTTCGGTTAATGCTTTTTCTAATGTTTTAAAAGCTTTAGCAGATGTAGATCCATCATTGTTATCGTTACCATTAATAGAATCTACATATACAATTTTAGACGAAGTATAAAATTTCTTATTTAATTCTGTGGTTATAGTTTTATTAGCAACAGGACCGTTACTAGTTGTACTTAAAGATGTATCTACAGTAATTAACTTTCCTCCAAAGAAAATATTTGGATTTGTACCAGTAGTTTTAGAGTAAGAGATATTACCAGTAGTACTATTGTCTATATTAAGAGTACAACCAAATCCTGCACGTACAGTTTTACCTGTAGTTGTTGTACATTTATAAAATATACCAGTACTACCACCAGTTAAATCGGCTACATATGATAATGTAGTACCGTCAGCTGCTTCAAATGCTGTGTTAGAACAAATTAAAGAAGCATCTCTCCATAAATAAGCACATTCTCCTTTATCTGCAATAACTTTTGAATCTAATAATATAAGAGTAGATCCTCTAAGATAAATTGGACCAGTTGATATACCAGAACCTGTGCCATCTAAAGTTACTCTTGTTAAAGTAACAGTACAGTTATTTAAATCAAGAATACCTTTTACTATAATATCATCACAAGTTAATGTAGAAGCACCCGTAATTGATATATATTTACTAGGAACACTATATCTATTATCCATAGTATAAGTACCAGCTGTCGTTAAATAAATACTAATACCTACACTATCTTCACAGTATGTCATAGCTTTTTCTAATGTTTTAAAAGCTTTAGATGTAGAAGAACCATCATTATTATCACTACCATTAGTTCCATCTACATAAACTACTTTTCTAGAATCAACCATTTTCTTATCTAATTCAGCTTTAATTATTTTATTTTGGACTGAATTGGTTGATGTATCACTTAAAGAGCTATCTACTTTATAATTACCATCAGCCAGGTATGGTAATTTCGCATAAGTTTTAACACCATCACCAATTTTAGCTTTAACCTTACCATCTGTACAATTCTCGATACAAAAAATACCCTTTTGGATAACAGTGGTTATTTTAGCCCATTCAGCAGTGGTTTTTACTAGATTAATAATTCTAGCATCCATACTTTTATTAGTCGTAGCCATGTGATTTCTTTCCTCCTTTTATGATATATTTATATAAATGTTAAAGCGATAAAATGAGGGTGAGAATTATCTCACCCTCATAATATAATTATGTATTATCTTCTTCATAATATTCTATACCACTAATACCTGGTTTAGAAATTATATCATATAAAGTACAAATACTTTCTACTACAGTAGGATCTAATTTATTTTGCATTTCACTTACTCTTGATGCACCATATACTGTGTTTGGATCAATAATAAGATTAGCAAATTTATTATAAGTATTCTGATTAAATTTTTTATTAAGATTTGTTTCAGATACAGCATAGTTAATAGCATTAACCATTCTAGATTTATTACCAGACAAAAATTCTGGGTCTAAACCTTTATTAACTACATCTATACGTGAATAATTCATATCATCATTTTTATCTGTATCTGTAGAAAATAATTTCTGTTGAAGAACTTTTTCTTCATCTGTAAGATTATTAGCCATATAGATCACCTCTTTATACTCTTCTAATAAGAATTAACGACATATCTCCAGTAATACCTTGTGTTAATTCTATTTTAGAATTTTCGTAATCCCAACTCCACATTGTAGAAGCATCTATATCTGGGAGAGAAGCATTTGTTTTCTGAGGATTATCTCCTTCTTGAGATTCGTAACTAGCAATGAGACAATCATATTTATAAATATCAGGTTTATCTATATCTTGTGTTCTTACTACAGCATATAATTCATATTTACCATTAACAATCACATCATTATAAAAATCTACAATTTTACCATCATTATCATATTTTTTAGATTCGTTATCAATATATGTATTTTTCATATCTATTTCAGATTCACCAGCAGGAAGATTTAAGAAATCCGATTTCCATAAGTACACACCAAATGAATCTTTACATAAAAGAGTTTCAATAATCTTACTAATTTTCATCCCCTCCAATGATTGTCCTTGTTCAAATCCACCCAAAGGAGTAACAACAGTATCATTTAATACTTTATTACCTTTAGAATCTTTACAAGGATATTCATAATCACCATTAATAATTTCAGGTTTATCAGATAAATCATTATAAGAACCACTATATGCTACTTTAGATAAATTTAAATCGTCACCAAATTTATTTAATGTTTCTTCTAAATATTCTTTAGTTACGTATCCATCTAAATCATCTTTAGTAATATATTCTTCACCAGGCTCTGGTTCAGGTTCTTTAGAATAAAGTAATTTATATATAAATTCACTAAATGTAATTTTACCTAATCTAGATCCTTTTTTAATACACCCCACAGAAGTAGTTGTTCCATCTACAGATAAATCTGTAAAAATATCAGCTTCTGCGATATTATTTAGAATTGTGTTTAATTCTTTTTTAGTCACATATTTATCACGTTCTGGATGACATGGTTTTTCAATATGTGTACAATAATGAGTCATTACAGGATTAGGTACTCCAGGATAATATATATCATTTCCATCATACGGAATGAATTCTTTTCTATGAGGAGGAGGTGGTAAACATTCACATCCAGGTTTATTATGATGATCATGATTACAATTTTTAATATTATTCATTTCTATATATTTATCTAATTCTCTAAATCCATTAGATACCTGTTCAAAACAATTATTAAGCATTTATATCCCTCCTTAAATGGAATAAAATAGATGGGGATGAGTATAACTCATCCCCAGTCTAATAAAATGAGTAATTAAATACACATTTATAAGATTACAAAGTGCACTGTAATTCGAGCACATCAGTACTCTTGATATAATCATCTTCAATAGCCTTTACACGAGCTTTCAGAGCTGTATCATCATAGTTCTTCAAAGCATCATACTTAGTCTTTAAAGCAGTTGTGAAGGAAGCAGTAGTTGCATCCAGAACAGCCTTATTAGTATGAGTATGAGAAGTACCTTCAAGAGTAGTAATACGTTCACCAAGAGCATCGGTAGTAGTCTTTACATCAGCAGTCTTAGCATAGTCAGACAGGTCAACTTCCTTCTGAACATTGCCCATGTATTCCCACTTACCAGCTTCAGTCCATACATATTCAGCATATGCATCATTAGTAGAAGCATCACCGGAAGCAAGAGAAACAAGATATACATCACCAACTTTATTACCAGTAGCCGGTAATTCAGAAACAGCAGATTTAACACCCTTAACTGTCATGATATTACCAAGCTTACCAATAGCAGTGCTGATAGCAGTATCAGTCTGAGTCTTGGTGTAGTAATTAGAGATAGTAATAGTACCATCCTGTAAATACTTCAGCTTATCAAAAGTATTAGTACCATCACCAACCTTAGCTCTTACTGCACCAGAAGTTGTGGTTTCAATACACAGTAAACCCTTCTTAATTACGTCAGTAACCTTAGCCCACTCAGCAGTAGTCTTAACAACCTGCAATACAACAGCAGACATAGTTTTATTAGCCATAATAAAATTTCCTCCTTTTATAATGTAGACTCAATAATAGGAATATCGTCATAACCAACTTTATTATCGTATAGCTCATTAATAGCTCCGATAATAGATTGATCATGTGTGAGCAAGTCCTCAAAAATAGCATGAGGATCAAACTCTTCAGTCTTTTTAGAGAGTACTATTCGTTTTTCATCGCTCACATCAAAATAAATAGTATCTTTAGAATCGTCATCTGTACATAAGTACATACAACCCTTCTTGATGGGAGCGTTAAGAATAGCAGCTTTTGGTCCCATTACTGGAATCAATTGGAAATCTCGTTGCTGATACATTCTTTAACTCCTCCCTCTCAAATTTAATATTTATATAAATGTTAGAATCAAAATATTACAAAGTATCTAATTCTTTAACACATTTTATATCATGTATATTTATCTTTTTCTTACATGAATGATGATCATAAGAATTATCCAACACAATATAATCTATATTATCTGTATTACTATATGATCCGAATGAGGTTAGTTTTCCTTTCACAATATTCATATCATGATATTCATATGAATATACAGAAAGTTCATACCATTTACCACAATACATATCTTTTTCTAATTTAATAATTGTTCCATCTGCTTGTAATGAAGATAAAATTAGACATAATATATGTTTTACTTTACCTTCAGATTTTATAATATTATATTCCATAATACAACCTCCATTAGAAATTGTCTATAGAATTATTTTCATAATAATTATCTTGTAATTCTTTAATACCTTCATCGAATTTTTTATCAGCAAAAGGATCATCTACATGATATTCATCACAACAATTACCTGGTCTAATATCATCACAGCATTCGACACTTGTTACAGGTCTAATCTCTACAATATTTTCTGTATTGATTTTAATAATATTAGAACCATAATCAGACGAATAATCTACAATAATACTACCAATACTTACAGTATGAGGTGGATCGAGAATTTTTTCAACACCTTTAACAGAATCAAAATCAACTATTCTTCCTGTAAATTTACATAAACCTTTAGTAGAAGAAATAGCCTTAATAATGTATACTTTACCTTCTTCAATATCAAATAAAGAAGTATGACCAAAACTATCAATAAATTTTACAGTAACTACAAGTCTTCCTAATAATTTTACTTTTCCTCCATGGTGACAACACCCAGGATGATGCGGCGGTGGAGGTGGCATATGACCTGGATGATGTGGAGGAAAAGGAGGTCTATTAGGATGATCAAAACAATGATTACCCATTACATAACCACCTTTCTTATACATTTTATATGAATGTTATCTCATCTCACCCACTGTGGGAAATGTCGTAATTAGCCCATAACTGGTCATCTGAGATGAATATTTAAATAAATTTCTTTATAAACATATATATAATTTTATAGTAAAGGAGAGATATTATCATGGCTATGAATAAGATGAATCTTCTTCTTTCTAAAATAGAAAGACGTCTTGGTACTAAACCTTTAATGCTGCCGGAAGATATCTCTAAAGATAAATGGGTTGATGAAGTAATAATTCCTGACACATTAACCACATTTTCTAGATATTTTCCACACATGGTAAGAATTCATATAAATGCGAAACCAGAAAATAAAAAGAATGGATATTATGTTATAGATCCAAGTCTTGTTGGAGGAGAAGAAATATTAGGAGTTAGAGATATAGCATGGGATGAATATGGTCAAAATGCTCTAGCTCAACAAGCTGGTATTGGTATGTATGATTATTTATCAGCATACAATAATTATTCTATGGATGATGTAATGTTATTACAAGCAAGAGCAGATTTAACTTCTGTGTTTAATAATAGTATATTCATCGATTTCAAAGAACCAAATTTAATTAGATTAGAAAGTGTAACACATGGTGATATTACTGGTGGTATAGAATCTTTACCTATAGATGTATTTGTAATGCATCCATCTAATTTATCTACTATTCCACCAACTCAAATGGAAGTATTTGAAAAATTAGCTATTGCTGATGTAGCATCATTTTTAGTTGCTTATTTACAGCATTACGATGGATTAGAAACAGTATTTGCTAATGTGGATTTAAAATTATCATATATTGAAGGGTATGCTAATCAACGTGAAGAAATAGTTAGATTACTTGATGATTCTCATGTTAATCCAGCTAATCAGAATCAACCGATTATGTATTGTGTATAAATTTTATTATAAGGATACTATAAAGTATCCTTATATTTATTTCACATATGTTTAATTAAAGGAGTTATTATTTATGATTACAAATAAAGAAATAAAAAGAATTGATGATTTAATTAGAAAAAGACATGAAGAAGGAAAAGAAACAACATTAAGATTCCTTCAAGAATCTGGAGATCTTGATATTATAAAAGAAAATGGTTCTTGGTTATGGGATGCTCAACAATATTGTTGTATACCAGTAGATATGCATAATGGGTATGAATCGTATTTAGATTGTGAAATTGTGTGTTTCGATGAATGGGGAGATTATTTGTATATACATGTAAAACCAATATGTTTTACTCTAAACAGTTTTTATAGTTATATATCATTAAAACGATATAAGATATTTAAAATATCTTATGAAAAATTTAATTATTATTTGGAGGAACCTAAAATGATGAACAACACAGAAAAAAGAGAACTGGTAACTCTTGGAGAATATTTAGATGCTGGTGTTACAAGAAAATTTCCAAACGGATTTTGTATATACGATATAGATTTAAAAAATTATGAGGAAGAAATGCTTAATCTTACATCTATAGTTAAAGATCTTCATGATTGTGAAGTTATATTAATTGATTCTGATCCAAACGATCCTTTAAAGATGGCTATTTTTATATCAACTGATGAATTTCGTAAAAAGAATAATTTAAGTGATGATGATATTAGAAACATGGTTATCGAATGTGATAATTATTGTATTGATTCCAATCATAATTCAGTTTCTACTATATCTTTTGGTAGTGATAATTTTGTTATAGATGTTATGTCAAGATTAAATGATATTGGAGCTATGCCTTCTAAAATTAAATTATTCATAACGTTAAATACACCAGTAAAACATTATGCGAATTTTTATTTGTTCTTGTTCAGTAAGCTTAATTATGATAATAATAAAGAAGAAAAAATTTTCAACGATGACAAAATAAATAATTATGTTGTAGAATTAGCAAATACTTTGGTTGTTGATAAAATTTATAAAATATCAAAACGCCAATATCATATTTATGTAGACTATAATGAAAATAAAGAGAAAATAAATAAAACTCTTATATCTTTGTCTGCATATATAAACAAAAATTATAGATAAGAAGTTATTCTATAATTTGTGATGATTGAAATAAAATAAAACGTTAATTAATATATTCTTAAATATAATTAGCGTTTTATTTTTTATAAAATATACTTATTTTATTAATGGAGGGCAATATTATGAACATGAAAGTTATTAAAAGAGATGGAGAAATTATGGAATTCGATAAGAATCGAATTTCTATAGCTATCACTAAGGCTATTAAAGCTTCTCATACAGAATCCGAATTCAAGAATATTAATTTTGATATTCTTGATGAGATTGTAAATAAAGTTTATTTCGATTGTGTTTTTTGGGTACAAGAACACAATGAAATAAAAGGTATTAGTGTAGAACGTATTCAAGACTTTGTTGAAAGGGAATTAATTAAATATGGATATGCTGACACTGCTAAAGAATATATTCTTTATCGTAATAAGAGAAATGAGATTAGAAATTCTAAAGACTCTATTACTAAATGTGTAAAAGAAATTATCTGTAAAGATTCTATGGAATCTGATTTGAAGAGAGATAATGGTAATATTAATGGAGATTGTGCAATGGGTACAATGCTTCAAATTGGCTCTAGTACTTCTAAAGAATATTATATTAATAATATGATTTCTAAAGATATTAAAGAAGCAGTATTAAATAATTATATTCATATTCATGATTTAGATTTTTATGCATTAACAGTAACTTGTTGCCAAATTGATTGTAATAAGTTATTTAAAGGTGGATTTAATACTGGACATGGTTTTCTAAGAGAACCTAATTCTATTCTCACATACGGAACTCAAGCAGCAATTGCTATTCAATCAGATCAAAATGATTGTCATGGTGGACAATCAATTCCAAACTTTGACCATGCTATGGTTCCTGGAGTATATAAGTCTTTGAGAAAACATATCATGGATAATATTGAAAAATTAGAAGAAATAGGAATCTTATCTACTGGATTAGATATTGTCCATGAAAAACTTAAAAACATGAAATCCGATGTAGATAACCCAGAATGGATTAAATATTTTGAAACGATTCTAAAGAATGCTAATTATAATCCATTTAATAGAGATGAAAATGATAAATTAGTATTGAATAATAATTATCATGATGATGAAGAATTGTTAGGTAAAATAGTAAATATTAGTATTGAAGATGTAGATCATGATACTCATCAATCTATGGAAGGCGTAATTGCTAATTTAAATACATTACATTCTAGAGCAGGAGCACAGGTACCTTTTAGTTCTATTAATCTTGGTTGTGATACTTCTTTAGCAGGAAGAATGGTTACTTATAATCTTCTTAAAGCTTTAGAAGAAGGATTGGGTAATGGAGAAACATCTATTTTCCCAATTGTTATTTTTATGGTAAAAGAAGGATTTAATTATAATCCTGAAGATATTAATCATGATTTATTAAAGTATTCGTATAAAGTAACAGCTAAAAGACTATTTCCGAATTATGTATTCGAAGATTCTACTTTTAACAAGCAGTATTATAAAGAAGGAGATTTATCTACATTAGTAGCTACTATGGGTTGTAGAACTAGAGTTATTGGAAATAATTATGATAAATCTAGACAGCAATCTAATTCAAGAGGTAATTTATCTTTTACTACTATTAATTTACCTAAGTTAGCTATTGAATCTAAAGGTGATGAAAATAAGTTTTATTCATTATTAGATGAATATATGGATATTACTAAAAAACAATTACTTGAAAGATTTGAAATTCAAGGTAAACGTAAAGTTAAAAATATGCCGTTCTTGATGGGGCAAGGTATTTGGATTGATTCAGATAAACTCAAACCAAATGATACTGTTAGAGAAGTTTTAAAACACGGTTCTCTTTCTATTGGATTTGTTGGATTATCTGAATGTATGGTAGCGTTATATGGTCATCATCATGGAGAAGGACAAGAATATGAAGATAAAGCTATTGCTATTATCAAACATATGAGAGAAGTTACTGATAGATATGCTGATGAAACTGGATTAAATTTCAGTTTATTTGCTACACCAGCAGAATCTACAGCTGGTTCTATGCTTAGAAAAGACGTAAAAACATATGGAATTATTCCTGGTGTAACTGATAAAGAATACTATACAAACAGTTTCCATATTAATGTAGGATTTAACATTCCTGCTTATAAGAAAATTGAATTAGAGGCACCATTTCATGAATTAACCAATGCTGGACATATTACATACGTTGAACTCGATGGCGATACATCTAAAAATGTAAATGCTATCGAAAAAGTAGTAAAGTGTATGCATGATAATAATATTGGATATGGTAGTATTAATCATCCAGTAGATAGAGATCCTGTTTGTGGATTTACTGGAGTTATTGATGATGAATGCCCTAATTGCCATAGACATGAAACTGAAGATGAACCTAATTTTGAACGCATTCGTCGTATTACAGGTTATCTTGTAGGTACTGTTGATAGCTGGAACGATGCAAAGAAATGCGAATTAAGAGATCGTGTAAAGCATGATAAATATCTTAAGAATAATAAGTAAATAATATTATTTAAACAAATTAATGTGGAGTAGTTCATATGAACTACTCCACTTACTTTTTATATATGCTTTAACAATTAGGTAATATTTTGTTTAAGGAGGACTTTTTATGTCTATCGATTTATATAAAAACGATACAATTTATACGAGAATTGCTGAGGGGGAAGTAGCTATGCTGCTTGCCGAATACAGTAGTGATTATATTATGAATTGTGTTTATACACATTTAGGTCAGAGATTAACGAGTTATATACCATTACCAAATATTGTTTCTTCATTTGAAGAAAATTTCAAATTATTGAAACAAAACTATCCGAGTGATGTTGAAAATATAGAACAAACAAGATTTGAGACATATTCTAATATTATAGATATTATCTGTAATGAATATAATCTCGAATATATTGGTGATAATATTACTACAATAGACAGTTTATATTCTGTAGCTTATTATATGTATGATGCATTTATATGTAATTATAAATATTATGTAATTACTTTCTTTAAGAATTTTATCAAGAGTAATAAAAATGATATTTATAATGCACTTCCAGAAGAGATTAGATTTAAAAATAAAAAGTCTAACGACATATTAATTAAACTTTTCGATGGAGATATTGAATTGATTACCATGTTATCAGCTATGAGTAATGTATTATATTATATTTCTGGATTTGATATTGATTTTAATATGTTTTTAACTTCGTGCAATATGGAATCGCATGAAGTTAAAGTAATTTTATCACATGTGATCCCTAAATCGAATATATATAAAGAAAAGATTTGTGATGTTATGAACTATCCAGATCTTATTACAGAAATTAAATTATCTATTCAATCAGAAATTATTGAAAATAATAAAAGTAAGATTGATGAAATTACATCTCAATATATTATTTCTAATAATGATAATACAAATAAGGAGGAATTATAATAATGTACGATACTAGTAAATATGATAATATTTCTTCTAAAGTTCTTAATGAACTTGTAGAAAATTTGTGTACTGAACCAACAGATAATCAAATGTATAATAATAAAAATTTGAATAGAAATAATGTTTCATTTAAAAATGCGTATGAAGAAGAAAAAGCCATGGAAAAAATTGATGAAGATGAAATCAATTTAGATATCATGAGAGATATCATGAAGCATAGTGAGGATTTATCTATTGAAGATATTAATAGATTAAAAAATACTGATGCTTATATTAAATATAATAATCAGAAGGATTATAATAATGGAGAAGATATTACTGATAGTATGGAGGAAGAACTTATGCGAGATATTATGAGATCTAGTAATAATCATGAAGGAGAAATCATTGACGAAACAATGGAGGAAAATATTAATGATCGATTTCAAAAAGACAATGGAACAGGAATTCGACCAGAATCCTTCAATGAAACTATTGAAACAAAGAATGTTACCATTAATGACACAGTACAAGAAAATAAAATCGATGAAAAAATTACCATTAAAGATGAAATTGAAAACAAATTATCTGATAATGGTGATGTTTCTGTCGGGAATAGTGATGGTAATGAATCACAAAGTGATATTATTTCTGAAGAAGTTAAAATCGAAACTACAGAACAAAAAGAAGAATTAAGTAGAGAAGAAATTGAAGATCTTCCTATTAGTGATTTGGATGTAGATGATTCATCTATTATTAAGAATAGTATTAATAAATTTAATATTAATGAAAATGATGCATTAAAACTTATCAGAGTTATTAATAGATATAAATCTGGAGAAAAGTTTAATGTATACAATGAACTTCCTGATATTCTTAAAAACGAAATTAAGAAAGATGCCATGGAATATAATATTACAGATAAGAGTACTATTAATTTCTTATCTAAGAACTTAATCAATTCTATTATCGAAGATACTTATATGAATGATAGTATCACTGATATTGAAGAACAGCTTAGAGAATTAACTGCTCCTTTAGGGAATGTTTCTGGTCTTATTGTAGATACATTTACTGATTCTCTTACTGAAAAATTTGAAACAAATTTACAGAAAGTAGCAGATGAAATTAAGGATAAAGAACCAGATAATTATAATAGACTTATGAATATTAAGAGAAACTTTATCGATTCTTATAATCTTAATAAGATTAATGAAATGATTGATAATAATCCTTATAATATCAATAGAGCATATAAAGAAGGAAGAGATCGTTGGAATAAAGTGGTATCTGAATTCGAAAAAGAAACTGCTAATGTTAATCCAAAAATTAGATCTATTGAAGTAGCTTTGAGAGGTTTGAAATCATATGGTGTTAGAGATGATTATGCTAAAACTATCTGTGTATTGATTAGAGATACTATTAGAGCTGCTATGAAGACTGGAATTGTAGGACATATCTATTCTTATTATATTATGATTGCATTTGTTAATCTTAATGTAACTACAAATACAAGTAATATTATTATGAAGCTTAAGAAAGCTATTGATACTATTGTATATAAAATTGATGATCATATGACAAAATTAAATAATGAGAAAAAGAGTAAGAAGAGAAAGTAAAACTATCATATAATACTCTGAAAGGTGTGATTATATGATTACTTTTCTTAAATGTAAAGCTAATGCTTATATGAAATTAAAAGTTTTATTATCGTATCAAAAAGATAATGAAGTTAAAGATATTGTTTTAGATATAGATCAATCTAAAGAATATAAAATTTCTATAACAGATAATGATTACGGTCTATTAACTACAACCTGTAGAATAATTGGATTTACACTAACCAATTCAGATTCTAAATCTATTATAAATAAAGAAACAAAACCATATACTGTAGATACAATTACTATTGATTGTTCTTCTGATGGCGAATCAAAAGTAATTAAAGTAAATGTATCTGACATTAGATTTTTAGAAGAAATTAATAAAGATGATTTTGAAGATATGACTAATATAAAAGAATTTAGATAAAAGATAAAGATTATCCCCATAGCGAAAGCTATGGGGATATAAATTTCCGGAAATATAATATTAATCTACCCTCAAGAATAACATCATTGAGGTTAACAGAAAGAATATCTATAATCGATATCGATCCATTACAATATTGTTATATATTTTATTTTTGATTTTTATCATTATATAGATTATTATCTTCACTATAAAATCCTTCTATAACTCCAAGCATATTGTATTGATTATCTGTTTGTTCTCTTACAGCATCTATAGGCATATTATATTGTCTAGCATATGCTTCTTGACCTAATTTTGAAGATAATATATTTTTCATAGCTTCATCATTTTCAGCTTTCTGAGAATTGATAAAATCTTGATATAGTTTTATATTTCCTTTAAGTAAATATTGTACTTGTTCTTTTACATAATCATCACTATCTATATTTTCTAATTCTTTTATAATTCCTAAATTTTCTGTAGCTTCAAAATCTTGGAATATCTCTTCAGCTTCATCATCAGCTGTTTTAATTGTAGGAATACTTATATTCCAATTTTCTTTTATATTTTTTCCATAATATAGTGGATATAGTGAATATAAATATGAAAATGTGCTATCATCGTGACTATTAACAGAATGGTCTATTTTACCAGTTTTCTTTACTTCTAGATTTTTTAATTCTTCATATAGTATAGGAGATATTATTTTATCATAATGATCTTCTACTCTATCTGTAAGAAGATCCATTAATTGTTCTCTTACTTCTTTACTATTATCTACACCATACACTTTTGTTAATTGTTTACGTTTATTAGCTTTAAATCCATTAGGTCTTTCTTCTATAGTACGTTCTTTAATCTCATAATAAAGATTTTTTCTTACTTTAGATTTCATTAATTTTGCAAGTGTTCCTGTACCAACACCATTTCTTTCTATAACTACTAATGCATTAGGCATATGAATTGTTACTAATTCATATATTACCTTACCTAAATCTACTGGATTAATATAATTACAATTGAAATCTGCAACTAATCTTGTTGTTGTTGGATCTATTACAGATATCGCTGATGAGTCTCTACTATAACCGGCAGCTACGTCGACACCTATAATAGGATTTACTTTAGGATTTAATTCTTCGTATATATTAAATATATATTTATCTATATATACTTGCTTAATTGGATTTCTAGTAAATCTTTGTACGTTTCTTAATTGTTCTTGTGAGAAAGGACAATTTTCAGAACTTGTAGCCCATTCAAGTAAGAATTCTCGTCTGATATCAGACCATTTTTCATTTTGTTCTCTTATTCTATCTTTCAACCATTGTTCAGAATAGCCTAATTGTTTATATGTAGTTCTAATATATACAAATATAGATTTTTCATTAGCTTGTAATGTATCATTTAACTGTTGTAATGAAAAATCATACCATAATTCTGTAAACGGTGTCATCTTACATTTAAGATCATACATGAATTTACCGCATTCTTCAGTAAGAAATCCAGGAGTTGATGTTAAACATAAACCATGTGGTGCACCATTATCTTTACAGTTCTGGAATGCTCGTGTTAATGCAGGCATAGCATTTTGTAAAGTTTCTTCAAAATACTGGAAGAATGCAGATTCATCGAACCAACAGTTTGTTATTGTACGACCACGAAGTAAACTTATAGCAGCTGTTCTATTTCTAGCCATAGGCAATGCTTCTATTTTATTAAAATTGATTTTGTGTTGCAAATACTGAATAGTATTTGTAGCTTTAAGTTTTTTACCATCTTGTCCAAATACTTGATCGAATCTTAAATAACTAGGCAGTGCTTTTATTAACTGTTTAAGGTCATTAAGATTTCTCTTAGCATCATCATGTTTTTTATTTAGGAATACCATATTGGCATTTCTAGAACCAAAATTATATACCCAAGAAAACCACACTTCAGTACCAACAGTTTTACCAGTCTGACGTGGTTGTTCCATATACATATTTAGATTTAATGTAAAACAGAAATTTAATGCTAAATTTCCTCTATCTAATCTATATCTAACATAAGGTCCACCCTGACTTTGTACTCGAACAACTTCTCTACAATAATACCAAAAATTTCTTTGACATTCAACAAATATTTTTTGCTTCATATACATCGGAAGTAATGGGTCATATGGATCTACATATAATAAATCCTTATCATATAATAATAAATGAAATTTATTATTTTTTATACCTTTAGCTTTTAAGTAATAATGCATATTCATAAATGATTCATTCTTTGTATTAGTTTGATAATATACAGTGACATAGTTATTAGTATATGAATTATATCTAATTTCAGATGATTCTACTGAATCGGAATTGTCATTATTACTATTATTTTTATTTCTATATTTATCACTAAATGAACCTACTAATGGTATATATCTTTTCTTTTTAGGAGTTTCATTATTTGTAGGGTCTATATTAGCTGAATAATTTACTTCAGTATAATTTACATCAGTATTATTAGCTATATCTTCTACAGTTTTTATACCATTTAATAGCATAATTAAATCTCCTTTCATTAAGATTTTCATTATTAATAAGTTCAAGAACACACCTATTCAGACCCAATTATATTATAATTTAATATAACTTCAACAATTGAATAAATATTTAAAAGGAGGTCATTTAAAATGGCATTTGGTAATTACAATTCAGGAAATAGTAAGAAGGAAGTTTATTCCCCTACAGTTTATTCTCCAGTAAGATTCTATAATACAGAGCAAGAATCTGTAGATAAAACTACTATGAGTTTCTCTTACTGGAAAGGATTATTGAAAATTACAATCAATCCAGTAAAGGTATCTCAAGGTTCTCCTAATGAGATTGATAGAGATAATAACTCTACTATTTATCTTTCTCCTATGAAAGCTTTGTTACTGTATAAGTACGGTAAAATGTTTTTAAGTGATACAAATAAATATATCAATATTGGTGTTCCTACTAATAAGGGTATTATCTATTTCACTAACGGTAAACAGGAATTTGGATTAACCAGAGATACAATGATTGTAGTGATTAAAACTATCGATTCTGATTCTGGTAATATTACATCAGAATATGCATATGAATTTAATTCAGAGTATAATTTTGGTGTAAGTAACTGGACTGGCGGATCTGATTTTAATAAAGATTATTCGTATTCTAATAGTATTGAATTAGAAATGTTTTTAAGTGTATTAAAAACATATGTTGATTCTTCTAGTTACGCATACGCTGCCAGTGTTGCAGATGCTATGAAAAACGAAAGTAACCGTAATTATAACTCTTTCAAAGCTATTCAGGAAAAACTTGGTATTTCTTCTGGTAATAAAGGTTCCAATTATAATAACAACAAGTCATATTTCAATAATAATAATGGAAATTCTAATAATCAATTTAATAATAATATGAATTCTTCTAATTCATCTTCACCAGATAATATTGATTATGAGGATTTAATTAACGATATTAATGATATGATGTAAATAATAATATATAAAAACTTAAAGAGAGTATAGATTATCTATACTCTCTTCTATTTGGAGGAATTATAAAATGGTAGTAAATTATAATGTTAAAAATGAACCTGTTAATGTAGGTTACATTTGGTGTGTAGCTAAAATCGATATTAATTCTAAAAAAGTTATTGGTTATCTACATAAGAATTATAGAGATGAGTATATGTTTGTAACTACAAAACCAAATGTCTCGTTTGATAAAGAAGCTACAGCTTTAAGATTTATAATGGATAATTATGATTATTTTAAAAATTTGATTAAAGATAGTCAAAAAGTTGATGCTGTAAAGTTATTCTTTATTGATGATGATGTTTCTTTGGAAATTGAAAGAGGATGATAGTGTGGAAAATAAAAATAGTGATATAACTATTCTCACTGATTTCAATGCAATTATTGATGTAGATTTGGCTATTTTGAAAATGATTCAAGATAAGTACAATAATCCTCAATACATTGATCAGAATATTATGTGTTTATCTTTACATGATGTGAAAAAAGCACTATTGAATAGAGATAATGAGAATCCATTATCGATATGTATTCATGATAATAATGTAGCTAAATCAGTATATGAAGATATATTAAATAATAATATTGAAGAAGCTATGTCTGATAGATACAGGACACCAACAGGTGTCCTGAAATTAATGATGACATTAATAAACAATGGTGGTTATTGTATAAAAATTCTATGTAGAGACGAATTTCAAAAATCTATTATAGAAAAATATAGTGATAAACTAAATCCTATTATAGAACCAGATTTATCTAAAATTGATTTGAAAGAATATTCTATATTCTTTTTCAAATCAGCATCTAAAATAATGGCTTTCGGTAAACCATTTATAAATAAACATATATTTTTATGTGATTATAAATTCAATTCCGATATATCACCAGATGGTGTTATATTTCCTAATGTATATATCAGTAGACAAGTACTACAATATAATAGTAGATTAGGATTTGTTAATACATATAATAAGAATGAAAATATTCATCTTGAATATTGATTATAATTTTATATGTAAAACAATCATTTAATATAAATATTATTTAAGGAGGATTACTAAATATGGTAATGACTAATGTAGTAAAAAAAGAAACTCTTAGAAAGGTTCAGCTCGAAACACTCAATACACTAAAGAATGTTCTCGCTAAATCTTTCGGACCGTTTGGTTCTAATACAATTATTTATAAGAATGGTGGACTTCCTAGATATACTAAGGATGGTCATACTATTCTTTCTAGTTTAATGTTTTCTGGAGATATTGAGCGTTCTGTTCATTCTGATATCTTAGAAGAAACATCTACACAAGCTAAGAAAGTCGGAGATTCAACAACATCTATTACTATTCTTTCTGCTTTGATTTTTGAAAAACTTGCTAAATTAGAAGCTTCTAATAATATTCCACCTAAGGATTTAGAAGAAGCTTTTAAGAATGTAACTACAAAGATTAAGAAAGAAATTCTTAAACATGCTAAAACAACTACAGTTGAAGATATGTACAAGATTGCTTTGATTTCTACAAATAATAATGAGGATTTTGCTAATGAAATCAAGCATGTATATAATGAATATGGTAATGATGTATATATTGATGTAAAAGCTTCTGTTAATGGTACTACATACCTTAAAGAATTAAATGGTATGATTTTGGATTGTGGTACACTTGATCCTATATTTACAAATAATCCAGAAACAAATTCTTGTGATATTCTTAGTCCTAAGATTTATAAATTCATTGATCCTATTGACGATATGGAAATGGGTCAGTTACTTGATACTATTATTTCTGATAATATCATCAAGCCTATGAGTAACAAAAAACCAGTAATTCCTACAATTATTATGGCTCCAAAAATTTCTAGAGATTTTTCTAGAACAATTGATACTATTATGGATTTCCTTGCTAGATCTTCCAATAGTAATAAAGGATATTTCAATATCATTACGAATATTACTTCAGCAGATATGGAACAGTATGAAGATATTTGTACCATGTGTGGTTGTAGAGATATTAAAAAGTATATTGATCCTAAGGTATATGAAATGGATGTGAAGAATGGAAATGCTGCTACTGTGAAGAATGTACATAAATTTGCAGGTACAGCAGAAATGGTTTCTTCCGATATCAATAAGTCTAAGTTTATTAATCCTGCTGCTATGTATAACGAAGACGGATCTTATTCAGATCTTTATAAGAATCGTCTTGAATGGTTGGAAAATCAGGTTAAAAAACTTGAAATTGAAGGAAACAATACTATTGATATTTATAATGTAAAGAAACGTCTGAATTCATTTAAGGGCAAAATGGTTGAAATTTATGTTGGTGGTATCACTGTAGCAGATAGAGATCAGGCTAGAGATTTGATGGAAGATGCTGTTCTTAACTGCCGTTCTGCATCTAAAAATGGATTTGGTTTCGGTGCTAACTATGAAGGATTAAGAGCAGCAGATATTGTTTCTACTTATGAAACTAATAGTGAGTTAGAAAATAATATTGCTTGCGAGATCTTTAATGCATATAAAGAAATTTCCAAAATTTTATATTTATCCGTTGTTAATAATGAAGATGAAGTTAGAGAAATTATTGATTTGTCTATCGTATCAAATGATGGTCCTATGAATATTAGAACAAAGAAATGGGACGGTTCTGTTCTTTCTAGTATTGATACTGATATCTGTACTATTGATACAATTTCTAAGATTGTTACTATCATGGCTACAGCTAATCAGTTCTTAATGTCTAATATCAATAACAATATTTATTAATTGATTTCTTCTTACTCCTTTTAATTATACACAATCCCTATGGTGAAAACACCATAGGGATTAATTTCGTCTTTTATAAACTCTGTAACTTACTTATAATCTATTATTGATAGGGGTGTATGTTGAGTGTCTAGAAAATTAAAATATACATTTGATGATTATTATAATAATCCATCTGGTAAAGGTAGTGCAGTAGCTCCTGGAATTAATAAAAAATACCTTTATCAAAATTACGAAGAAAGTTTATTATCTTTAGAATCCAGAAAAGGAAAGATTCAATATGAGTGTTTTAGTGTTGATGTTAAAAATAAAATATATTACATAATATTTAGAATTCCCTCCAATTCTGTGGAGGGGGTATTCAATGATGTAGTGGTAGAATTTTCCAGTAAAGAAAGCAGTATTTTACAAGAAAACTCTATCAAAAATTATTATGTTAGATTTTTTGCTAATGATGAGAGTTTTGTGTTTACTTATGCTTATGCATATAAAACTCACGGTATTCTTATAACAGAATTAGAGAAGAAATTACCATTAGCATCTACTACTCAAAAAGCAGCTATGCGAAATCCAGATAATACAGTTGGATATTGTAAAAATATCGTATTTGCATATTTAATAATGAAACGTGATAATCTATTTGATAAATCGATATTAAATAGATTATGTAAAAATTCAAATATTACATTTATTTCAAATAAGATGATTTTATCATGGGATAAGAAGAAACAACAAAAAAGTCTTTATAAAAAAGGTATTAAAGAAAATGATATTCATTCCAAAATGGTAAAATCTAAAAATTTAGAAAAAAATATACCATCCACTAATCATTCTACAAAAATGGCTAAAACAGTTGGTGTTATTAAAGGAGGTTCTAAATTCACAAAAAGAACAAAACGTAAATAACTATGTGATTATATACTATAATAATGATTAATAATAAAAATGGAGGTTTATTATTATGAATGACAATATCACCAATAAAGAAAATATATTTGAATTTTTTAAAGGACCTAATTCATGGACTCAAATAGATAATTGGGTACCAGTATTAGATAAAGATGTAATCTTTAAAACATTAAAAAATGTAATTTCCCTTCCAGTATCTAATTTTTATGGTGTTAAACCAAACCCGATACTGGATAATTTTATTATAACACCTAAAAGATGTTATAATACGAAAGAAGTAAGACAACATATTTGTCATTATATGAATTATTTTGAAAAATATTATGATACTGATCATGAATTACTCATGATTTATTATAGGATCAAATATTTGATAGATTTCGGAATGATTGATATGAATGGTAATACATATCAGTATGAATTAGATAATTTCTTATCTGACATACAAAGATATGTACTATCAGAAAACATGTATAAAAAAGTATGGAAAATGGATTTAGAAAATTATATATGTTTAGAGAAACAGTATAAAAATAAATCCAATGAAGCATTACAATATACTGATACTCATTGTAAGTATTTAATGCAAATTAGTATATTCCAAAATATGCTTATTCCTTTAATATCTCATTTCTGTTATTCTAAAAAGATAATAAATGCTTCTACTATAGATGAAATATTCTATACTGTATATAATTGGTTATTTGAAAGATATATAGATAAAGATAAAATGGAAGCTAATGGTTTGAAATGTGCAGATATCTATAACAAGTTGTACGAAACTTCAAATACAACTATGATGAAAAACTACAAATCAAACCAGCAATTATGGAACATGTCTGAAATACGAGGTATGGAGCCTACTATCAATAGTCTTGATGCAGCCAATACCATTATTCTTCAGGTAATTCCAAAGTATAAATTCAATAGTAATATCGTTATGTATAATTTTACTGCTGTAAACAATACAGCAAAATTTAATGTATCTGATATTGCATATGAATTTGATTACAAGAGTTTATCTTCATCTAAAAGAGATGGTGAAGATAATACTAGTCAGTTTGATAAATTCGAATCATATATGATTAGGAATAATGAAGCTGATTGGTTACAAACTCAAGTTAATATGAAAATGACTATGGATATTATTATTAATCAATATGGTAAAGTATCACAAGAAGAAATTGAATTTTATAAATTCGAATTATCTAAAGGTGATAGACCGATATTAAATAATTTCCAAATGAAGTTGATTTCATTAATGTTTAACAAAAAATTTGGTGATACTATCAGTATCAAAAATATCAATCAAGAACAATATATAACTCTTATGGTTATTGCCAAAAGAATTTTATTGTCTCAAGGAATGATATTATTACCTTATATAATTTCTGGTAGGATAACTAGATTAATTACTAGAAATTCTATAAACAAAAGAGAAACAACCAAATTAGAAACTTCTGAATTATATCCTATAATTCAGAAGAAGTATAATTATGAACAAAAGACAATGGATATGGTTTTATCTACTGTAGCTACAATATTATCTTCAGATTTTGAAGTTGTAGATTACAATAAACCTAATCTAAATGGTTGTAAAATAAATCTCAATTCAGATATACTGATAGATGAGATTTTAAATTTCATTGTTATGATCTAAGTAAAGATTTTGTGGATAAGGTTAATCCCTTATCCACAATTTCTATATAAAATTATTTAAATTTGGAGGAAGCTATTATGAGAAAAGCAGAAATTAAGCAGGGTATGTTGTGTGTATTTGATATGAATCAGACAGAAATTAAATCTGTTGTTGTTCTTATCGTTGGAAAAGGAGACAAGCCAAACATGTTCAAATGTTTAGCATTGGATAAGAGAGATAATGGTGTAATCTTTACTGTTAGTAGAAAGTATCTTTTCCCTATCAGTGATGATGATAAAGATACTGTTATAAGCGGTAAAAACACCAATTGTAGAGTAGTTACAAGACCAAACAATAATCATATGTTTGTTGATTCTTGTGATGTGATTATGTTAAACAGAATATTATCTGGATTAGTTGATAGTAGTGATGAAAGTATTAAATTTGCTATACCATTACTAACCATTCTTTCAACTAAATTAAACCATATTGTTGATTACAATAACAATATTGATACTATAGAAAAAATTGGCGATATGAATTTCGATTCAGAAATTTCAGAATATGACAAAAGAAGCATAGAAAATGTCAATTCTTTCTATCAAAAGAAAAAGAATACTTTTGTTGATAACGAAACAGATAAAATAAATAAAATTGATTTGGTTATCGATGTTTTACCAATAAATGCTGTTCCTTGTGAAGATATAGAGAATCAAGATATTGATATTAAAAATTATGAGGAATCATACGCTTCTTATTATGATAAAAAATCTATTTCTAATCAATTAACTTTATTTATGAAAGGTATTAGTAAAAATATAAACGATTTAAATATTTCATATTCTGAGTTTGTTGATCTTTTAGAATCAGATAAACTCGATTATAATATTTTATATAATGTAGATTTTTCAGTAAAAGAAGACTCTATGTTCACACTTGATCAATTCGAAGTATCAATCAATCGTTTAATCAAAACAAAATATAAAGATAAAGAGAGAAAAGGCGTTATCCTTTTCGTTAATCCTCACGAAAAAAATACAGCAATCGTTACAACAGATTGCTTTTTAGAAGATGGTACTATAGGTTTAAAACAATTACGTGAAGGATACGAATGGGAAGAAGTTCTATATGGATACGATTCTGATGAAGGATTAGGAATTATTAATTATGATTGTAGAGTATCGGAAGGAAATAGAGTACCGTATATTTTAATTCTTTCAATTAAAGAAAAGAGTGATAAATAAATGAATTTTTCAAGTTTCGTTTTTATCATTATTATTATCTTTATTATCTCATTAATTTGGGATAATAAAGATAAAAAGAAAAAGGAGAAAGAAATGAATAATACTGAAGTTTATCTTCAAGATAAAATGATTAGAATGGACTTATTAAAAATAAGAAAATCTAAAGGATTAACTCAACAACAAGTGGCAGAAAAATCTGGCTTATCTGTATCTACTATAAGTAATATAGAAAGTGGAGATAATTCTTATACTACTAGAAGTCTTATAATGTATGCTGAAGCTTTAGGATATGATATTCGTATTAAAAAGAAGGAGTTTTGATATGAATAATAAAGAGCAGTTAAAATCTTATCTGCTTTCCACACTAACCGACGCTAGAGAAGTGTCGGGTGGAAGGCAGATAGTATGTAGATGCCTTTTTCCTAACTGTACTGATACTAAGAGACATTTATATATAGGACCATTCGATGATAGTGATAGTCCTATATTGTATAATTGTTTTAAATGTACAAGATCAGGAATTGTAAATAAGGCTTTCCTTAAAAGTTATGGATTAAATGAATCTAGTATAGATAATGATATTATAGAATCTAATTCAGGAAGTTCTGATTATAGAACTTACACAAGAAGTAATGATTACATTTATAATATCAATTATGATTTTATAACAGATTCTGAAATAACTGAAAGAAAATTAAAATATATAAATGATAGATTAGGTATCCATTTAACTTATAATGAATGTATATCTAATAAAATTGTATTAAATCTGGTAGATGTATTGAGGATTAATAATCTTAAACCTACCAGAGATATGAATATAATAAGAGATCTTAATAGATATTTTATAGGATTTTTATCTAGATCTAACAGTACTCTTAATATGAGAAATCTCAATATGGGTAACGTAATTAGTAGTATAGATAAAAAGTATATAAATTATAAACTATTTGATTCTAATATTAAGAATGATTTTTATATCATTCCAAATAATATAGATTACAATAGAAAAGTTATAGTTTATATAGGAGAAGGTCCATTTGATATTTTATCTATAAGATATAATCTTATAAAGAGTATGGATAATACCCTTTATATTGCAGGTAGAGGGAAAGCATACTACCAAATAGTATCTTATCTAATAACTAATGGTATTTGGAATATGGAAATACATTTCTTCCCAGATAAAGACGTAGAAGATATGTATATTGATTCTATAGCTAAATATTTTAGTCCATTTAGATTTGATATTTATATTCATAGAAATAGATATAAAAATAACAAAGATTATGGAGTTCCAATGAACAACATAATCGATGGTATTAGAAAATATAATGGTTAAACTATTTAGGGTCCCTTTAAAAGGGACCCTTTATTTTTTGCTCTTAAACATCACAATAAAATTAGATTATATATGAAAGGATGTGATTACATGAGTGGTAAATTTATAAATAAATCTTATGTTAATACAATAGATTCACTTACTAAAGGAACTATATTAAAAGTCAAAAATGCTAATTACTTATATAATGATAAACCTCCAGTAATTTGCAAAGCTTGGTGGAATTTGAACAATAAAAGTACTACATTAGATGAGGGAACTGGTGCAGAATATACAGCTTTAGGAAAGAATTCTCCATTTAGATACAATAAAATAATCGAAGCTGTATTTTATTCTTCTGGAATAAAGATGGAATTTGATTTACAATATGAAGATGATGGATTAGAATCTTCTCAACCAAATATATCTGGTATTGTATTACCTAATACATGGATACCTTATGCTAACGATTATTTTATTATAGAACAAGCTGGTAAAGATTGGGTTTATAGAGTTAATTCTGTTACATTTGATACTATAGATAATGGTAACAATGTATATAGATTTGAAGCTATGGTTGATAAGAGTGATACTACTTGGTTAGATAAACAAACAGTAGAAAAATATAGAATGATAATTAATAATGTAGGTACTAATTTTAATTCTATCATAAAAGAAGAAAGTTATAATTGTATAGACACATTAGATCAAATACTTATACGATTAAAAAATAATTATATAGCATTGTTTTATAATGATTCTGTACAGACATTTACTTATAATGGTAAATATGGTAATCTCTATGATCCATATATGATAGAATTTCTTATAAGAAATAATATACTATCTGGATCGGATGAATATATTTATATACACCATGAAATACCAATATCAAGAACTTTTTCTATAGAGTATGTAAATACATTTTATAGAGCATTAGAAACAAGGTCTAAAGATTTATTCGATAATATAACTTTTAATGGAAAACTTATAGATGATCAATACTCTTTATTTAGTACTGTATTGGAGAATTATTTTATTATAAATAAATCAGATGATGGATTACAATTATTCCAAATATTAGATTCATTATTAGTTTCATATGTTAAAGAAAATAAACATGTAGAAGAATGCACATCTAAAGAATATTATAATATTATAATAGATTTTTTAAATAATAAAGATATAAATTCTAGTATTGTTGATATATTAGAAAGAATGAAATTTAAACCAACACAAGAAATGTTTTATACTTTACCAATGATTATATATATTATAGAATATGGCATTAAAAACCTTCTTAAATAACATCCTTATAATTTAGACCATATAAGGAGGACTTTCATATGACCAGTAAATGGGAAAGACTAATGGAAGAATCCCTTGTAGAAATGGATGAAACTAATGACATTATTAGTTGTAATGAATCTATTCTTACTAGTGTTGATAATTATATCGATACTATCGTAGAAGAATATATTACACAAAATACACCAAAAAGTTCTATCTTTGATACAGGAGATTCTGTTGGTTCTATTTTTAATTTACTAGATGATGTATCTCATAAATTAAAAGATATCATTGATGAACCATTTTCTATGGAATTATCTGATGATACTTGCGATATTAAAGAAGAAGTAGAATTGTCTAATGATGATTATTTAGATGATCCTACATGTGGATTAGATTTTAGTAGCATCCCAGAATATGATAATGAAGAACAATATTCTTCATTAGATTACGGTACTGTCGAGTACGATTCTGTATTTGGTGCTTAAGAAAGGAGAAAATAATGCTTGCTACCAATGTATCTCTAAATGAATATATGGTAGAGAATTTTCATTCTCTTATTTTAGAAAGAGCTGTAGATGAATATTTACAGGCTGAAAATGAAGTTATTGTAGAAAGTGAAACATTTTGTGACAGAATGTGTGATGATTATATTGAAGGTTTAACTCAGGATGAAATTGATGATTTTGTTAATGGAGATATAGAATTCTTTGATTCTGATATAACTCCAGAAGATTTATATAATGATGAAATCGATGATGAAGTAATTGAAATGATGAATAACATTGCTATTCAACCAGAAGTTGAAGAATTAGATTAAAGGAGGAAATATATGAAATTTTATTGTTCTGTATCTACAAAGAATATTCAGGTTAATATCACTCCTATTATTCCTAGATTTACTAGAGTGTGTAGATATTTAACCTTATCTGAAATTGGTTCTTGTTTATCATGTGGTGCTGAAGTAATTCATATTACAGATAAAGGTAATTCTTTATTAAATAAAACAAATTACGCAATCATTCTTACTAATTTATACAAATCAAATTCTAACGATTCTACAAAGCATACATCTAAAATTAATGTTATTGATACTCACGAAGAAACCACAAAAACAGAAACTGTTAATAAAGAAACAAAAAATAAAGAAATTGAAGATAATGTAGTAGAAAAACAAGTTGATCCGTATGAGAATTACGATGTATCTAAATTTTCTGAAGAATAAAAATAATAGAGGTATGGGAAATCCCATACCTCCATTCTTAGATGTAAAAACATCTAAGAGAGATGTTTTTGATTATATTATTTAATAATCAAATTCTCCACCACATGTGATACCATCTGGCATAGAAACACCTCCTTTCTAGATATGATGTTTCATCATATCACTATTATAATATATAATTAATAATATAAAAACTATCAAAATACAGGATCCATCAATTTAATACTTTTATCTGGATGCACTGTCAAGCTATATAAAGATATAATATTTTCTTTAGATACATCTCTAACACAAGTTCCATCCATACCAATTATCTGTATTTTACTTTTAGCTACTTTTCTACATTCTTCATTAGCTTCTACAGTATATACTGGTTTTACAATAGATGTATCACCATCATAGTCCATACCCATTGCACCAATTATACCATTACATATAGATAAAGTATCAGAAAATAAAGGTGATGTATTTTTATTAATATCTTTTTCTCTAATCACAGGATACCATTTAAATAATTTAGTTTCACCATTTAATTCTATAGAAATTGGTTCAGTTTTAACAGTAGATTTAACTCTAATTTTTGATGGAAACTGATTAAGATATGAGTCAATAGGGAATCTTGTTATTAATACCATCTTATCTTCAGTAACTTCACATGCAGCAATATAAAATAAATCACACCATGTTAAAGGTCTATGTATCATTTCTTTAGAGGTAGAATCATTTTTAACACTTTCTAATCTATAGTCAATCATCATATGAATATTATCTAATTTTATTTTTTCTTTTCTTGACTTATTTAATTTAGCTAATTCCTCCATATCTACAGGAATATCAATTGGAATAAATCTATTGGAATAACCATGAATAAATCTTTCTATCTGAGCATTTAAAATATTATCAGAAAACATTACTTGGTAATCCAATATAGGAACAGAAATAGCTTCTCCTTTTTTGGTCAAAATAGGATATTCATATTTACCAGCGAATTCATTTTCAAAAAATCTTCTTAACCAGAAAATAACAAATGGTTTAAAATTACATAAAACTGCTGCTAATGGTTCTGCGGCATGATCCATATCTACCATTAGATCTTCTATATTTTCTGCTTCTAGATCAGGAGCAGACATTACTAGTCTTACAGAATAGTCTACAGTTTTATATAAAGCACCACGTTTTAATAACCCAGTTTTACCTGGAAGATTACCAGATGTTTTTTGACCATTAATTGTAGTTCCTTGACCAAACCAATCAAATATTTGAACTAAAATATTTTGTATTCTTCCTTTAGTAGCATCAGATAAAGTTAATCCATAATTAGCTGTCTCTTTAAGAGATTTAGATGCTATAATTAATGATGAATATAACTTATTAATTTCACCAACACCAATACTTGCTTGTTTAGTATCTACATCTCTATAATATGCAGGAATAACTATATATTTATTAATCCATATTTTATCATTTTCCATATTTATAAAGTCTATTTTTAAATTTCTAGATCTAGAATCATTTTTAGTAAATTTAATTTTAGAAAAGTTTTTCTTTAACCAATCTATACCAGTATTACCATTATCATCTTGTACTATCTCACCAGTTTCTGTTATAGAATACGTGTCAATACCATGTACGATATTTTCTATTTTAGAATTTAGTTTCTTTAAAGTTTTATATGCTAAAGGATGTAAGAAATACCCACCCAAATCAATATAAGCATATATACCAGCTCTTTCTGATTTAGTAATACCAAATATCTCATTAGATAATAATCCATGTTCTGATGGTGTAGGACCATTAAAGAATACAGGATCATAAACTTCTTTAAGGTTATTTACTTTAATAAATTTATCAACATTGAGAAGTTCTGTTTTAAGTCTATTGACTGATGCTACTTCATTAACAAAATTATCATTATCTTCTAATAATGAATTATATTTTAAATAATTAAACAAATACATATCATATCACACTCCTTTTAATATATTATATATGAGTTTAAGAACACAAAAAATAAAACAACAAAGAGGGAAAGGATTTTATGTCCTTCCCCTCTCTATCGTTTAAACAGTTTTAGAATTTAATTTTTGGAAATAAATTTGAAGATCGATTTCATTGTGATATTTTCGAAGCTAAACACTTCTACTTTACCATCAGGTGTAGCTACTCTGAATGCTCCAAGTAAATGATTTACGTGGAACTTAAAACCTCTTTCCTTCAATACCGACAACACTTTTTCAATGTTATCATCGATGAATTCCTTTTCGAACGAACCATTAATCATGGTTAACACCATGAAGTAAATTGTGAGTGCTTCAACTGCATCCTTATCGTATACCGCCATCTCAGTAACCTGAATGACTGTTTCTGAATTTGCATTCAGAAGATTGGAATAAATTTGGTTTTCAGTAAGGTTATGTTCGGAGTAAACATTTTCGATTGTTTCTGCGGTTAACATAATAAAATAGGGCTCCTTAACCCTTATATGTAATATTATATATTACATATAGCTAGATGACG